>Ga0209641_10000241_pt1 | contig 48041 bp, 56 predicted proteins | sample RifCSP16_1_FD_184022 | JGI IMG/M metagenome (GOLD analysis project Ga0209641, IMG submission 184022) | Soil microbial communities from Rifle, Colorado - Rifle CSP2_sed 16_1 (SPAdes) (version 2) | ecosystem: Environmental > Terrestrial > Deep subsurface > Rock core/Sediment | place: Rifle... | reverse complement strand
AAATCGGCAAAAACGAGAGAAAATCGAAGTTGATTAATTTGACCAAAGTTGATTCAACTCATTGATACTAAATTTTAATTCTCATAATTAGAATTGCTGCTTATTCTAATAAGCTTTCAAGATGAGCCTAATTGTGTTACAGTGTCTTCATGGCTAGACCACGAAGAACCGATCGGCAACTGGTTGCATCCGCACGGAAGGTGGTGCGACAAACTCGGGACAGCCTGGAGTTACGGCAAGCCTTGTCGGTGTTACTGCCTGCGGAGCTAAATGTCACGCTGGAGCAGACGGCACGCGTGTTGGGCGTCGGACGGGCAACTGTGCCGCGACTCCAGTTTGGTTTTCGTCAGCGATGCCGCTGCACCGACGATGGTGGCCGAAAGGGTTGGGGCGGAAGGCGCCGCGCGTTGATGAGTTTCGAAGAAGAGGTGGCGTTCCTTCGGCCTTGGGCAGAGCAAGCGCAGGCAGGTGGAGTGTTGGTGTTGTCACCGATTCGGGCGGCGCTGGCGCAGCGTTTGGGCCGGAAGGTGGCAGCCTCAGTCGTATACCGGCTTTTAGCGCGACATGGGTGGCGTAAGGTGGCACCGGACAGCCGTCATCCCAAAAGCGACCCACAGATTCAAGAGGCCTGGAAAAAAAACTACCGCAAGACCTGGCGGCCTTGCTGAAACCGGAAGTGGTCGGAACGCGGGCGACGCGGATCATGTTTCAAGACGAGGCTCGCTTTGGGCGGATGGTACGGATTCGGCGCTGTTGGGCGCCGATGCCTTTACGTCCCAAGGTCGATAATGGCTATGAACGCCAGTTTGTTTATGTCTATGGAGCTGTCAGCCCCCTGCAAGGGCAACTGGACTGGATGATAAGCCCGAAGATGGACACCGAGCAGATGAACCAATTTCTTGCACATGTCAGCAAGGCACATGCGGATGAATTCATCGTCATGGTCGTTGATGGGGCCAGCTCTCACCGATCACAAAGTTTGGAGGTTCCCGAGAACATCCGGTTGCACCGCCTACCTGGCTATGCACCGGAGCTCAACCCCCAGGAACATGTCTGGGATGAATTGCGCGAGAAGGAGTTTCCCAACAGAGTTTTTGAGACAATGGACGCAGTCGTTGGTCAACTCGAAGTCGGTCTGCCGCGGTTGGCGGCAAACACTCAAGCGTTGCGAAGCCTGACCGCTTGGCCCTGGATAGTTAGTCTCAATATGAAAGCAAACTAGAATTATCATAATTCCGCCCCTTCGGATCACTCTTCTGCGCACCCATCCAGAACCGGCCTGCAGGAATGTGCACCCACAGGTCTTCCTCTCTGTCAAAACGGGGATCGCCTACACGCCCCAACACATCTGTTGCCTCTATACGAACCTGAACAGGGATCGTGCGAAAGGTCTTTTTGTCAAATATCCCCATCACGCTCCTAACTATCTTTGGATATTCTGGATGAGAGGGCTTAAAATTAAAGGGCGACAAGTCCATCTCCATACCTCCAAGTAAACCAACCATCCTCGCTAAATCTGGAAGCTTCTCTGACGGACCTCTCTTTATTATCTCATCAATCAGGTTATTCAACCTTTCCTTTGCATTGTTACAGAGTATTCCTGCAAGTAAAAGCAGCGCTTCACGCCACTCGCTCTTATACAGTCTCTGGTCCTTAAATAACACAGCCAGCAGATTCTTATCGGTAAGACCTGCTATTTCTCGGGCTGCCAAATACTCTTGAAAGCTTAAATGCCAGTACTCAACATTCGTGTTACGTTCGACAATTATCCCGCTGTCTATCATTTCTTCATAGAGAAAATTCTCTGCCTTTCTCCTATCATCGTTAAACTCGGAGGCCAGTTTATCAGCCGCCCAACCAGGGCTTACCTGACGCTGCCTGCCCTTCGGATGAGTAAACATGGCAAGGGCAAGTTTACTTAATAATTCACGGCACTGTTTCGCCTCTAATCGCCCCTCTTTGTCTTTGCGCGCTTGAAACAGCCAGTATAATACTGCTTCATACAACTCTGCTCGCTGCTCGGGCAGACGCTTCTGATTCCAATGCACTACTGCCAGGGCCGTTAGCATGACCGGAGTGCGCGACATACGCCTGATCTCTCTGTGTCCCCTTAGAGCCTTTCTGAGTTCTTCCTTATACTTATTTGATTCCTCAGGTGCTTCACTGTATAGTGCAGAACACCACTTTGTAAGAAAATCCTCGATCGCTTTATCATCAAGCCTGGCTATTTCCACTGTATGAAATTCCAAGGGCACTATCTCACCGGTTGTCAGCGCTGCCGGCCTGCTTGTCATCACCACTTTACAATCAGGATAGGCAGTAACAAGATTTCTGGCTATTCTGCTTAGACTTACCCTCACGTCATGATTGGAAGCCTCATCAAGACCGTCTAAAAAAATTACACAACGACCTGCTTTCAGTTCCTGACGAAAACTCTCCTTTGCCAGGTTCCAGTTTTTTTCCAGACTTTGTTTTTCCAGGTAGTGAAGCAGCCATTCAGGACTGTCACAGGAAGAATCCTTACTATCCCTGCACCTTTGGATATAACTGCCCAGTAATCCAAGACGAACATAAATTGGCAGCGGTGCAGAATCAGGCAGAATAAATTGGAACGTCAGCTCATCACCAAGCCTCTTTTTACAGAGCTGATTCACAATAAGCCTTAAAAACGTGGTCTTGCCAGAGCCAGGGTCTCCTTTGATAAATACTTTTGACTCTTTAAGCACCTCTTCAAGCAAAACCTCCTGATGGCTCATCTGTTCATGCTTTACTTTACCGCCTGTGTGAGGTAGGTATGAAGTTTTCAGAGGGATATAGACTTTATCAATGAAAAAGGGAGGCGTTTCTTTCCTTTGTCCTACTGCAAGCCCTCTGACATCAATGTACATGGTTTCCTGTTTAAGGGACTTCAGGTAATCGGTAAAATCAGCGACTGGCTGGTGCGGAATGTCTGTCTTTGGCTTGAACCACTCATGCAGCACCTTGCCCAGGTGCTCACGAAGGAGATCAGAAAACTCTTCAGGCGTCTGGTAGTCCATAACAAGTCCGGTTTGTTGTTCCCAAAATTCAGCTTTAAATTCCAGAACCTTTAAGAACTGGCTGCCTTCTGATGGATTCTTTGGCATGTAAGGCATTTGGCTAAAATAAAACAGAATTCTCGGACGCTTAAATTTCTGCCAATTCGCATAAGCAATGTTAAACTCTTCCTCTGTCCCTGACTCAGCCTTGCCTGTCGGTGTGCCAAACCGCTTCCACAGGATGCCAACGAAGATGTCGTAATCTCTCACCTGCCGGTTAATCACTTCCTGAGGCCTTCCCATATCGGGCACTATGTGGGTTTTCCAGTCTATCACCTCAAGGACAATTCCCAGACTGTCACCAAGCATTCGGTTTACCTGCTCTGCCACAGCGTGGACTTTGGCTCGCTCTGGCTCTACGTCACCGGGAGAGGACAGAAATAGATGTATTCTTTGCACGGGCTTCATGAATTAATCAACTCCTTACTTAACGCCAATATCTCTTCAACAAAAAATGAGGCTGAAACAACAGAGACACCATGATAGCGCTTCTGCTCAAAATCTTTGTCTCCTGTAATGAGATATTCGGGTTGAGGAATTGTTGCTGCCAGTTCAATAAAAGGGATATCCTTGATGTCACGAATTGATGTCTCAGTGGGCCGGGGGTGGACAAACTCTGCCAGGGCTTTGATATTTTCAAGAAACACTTCAGGCAATACACAGGCATCTTTAAAGTAAACCTCAAGCCGTGGTTTCGCCAAGACCGATTCAAGTTCTGTAAAAGTCTCTTTGCTCATTACCGGCAGGATGCGTCCCTCCAATAGGGCATCCACTATCTTTGCTGGCGCACCTTTTCGTGATAATAATCCAGAGATTAAAATATTTGTGTCAACGATGACTCGCAATCTCCTGTCTCACCTCATCCACTATATCTCTCAATTCCTCCGGCAAAGGAGGTGGAAGAACTTCACCAGACTTCCGCAATTTTTCTACCATTTCTTTTAACTTCTTTCGGGCAGAGACCCTGTGCCGGGGTTCTATGATGATCACATTGCCATATTTTTGAATACTTATATCTGAACCAAGCTCTTTGAGCCACCCTGAGGGTATTAATACACCCTCTTTGAGATACTGAATTTGACTCTCCATTGATATTCCTTTGTTTTTATTTTGATGAGAAGGGGGGAGAAACCGCTACCACCGTCGAACCACCTTACGGCGGCCTACCAGCCGCAGCGGTTTTTCTCTCTTCGTCCGGGTGCTCCCCGGAGCAGGATGAAGGTCCATGGTCAGCACCTGGGCACAGGAGCATAATCCATAAACTATGCCCTTCGGGCCACGACGTGGTGAGCTCAGGCGAAAGCCAAGGTTGTCGTTGCGGTTGTCGGGCGCATTCCTGTTGCGGTTTGCCAAACGGCAGTTGACCGCGGTGTTGCCCCAGTTGCCGCCGCGATTGACCCGGTTCGAGCCTTTATCGACCCTCACCCCCATAGAAAATTTTCTGACGCAATCTATATGTGTTGCCATGCTCCAGGTGTCCTATCAGGCTCGCTCCTGAACGAATCAATGCCCTTTCATCAATCTGTCCCTGACGATAGAGACGCTCGTTATGCCTGAACTTCCGGATAAACCGCACAACAGAAGCGTGCTTCAGCCGGATAAGTCCCGGAAATATCCTGAATCCCAGAAAAGGAATTCCCTGACTAACAGGCGCCATATAACTGCCTTTCTCCTTGAGCTCAAGCTTAAGCTCACGGGCAATAAACTCACCCATTTCGGCTTTCACTTCATGGAGTTCTGCCTTGTCCTGTGCCATTATAACAAGATCATCCATATACCGGACATAATATTTTATCCCTCGCTCATCCTTAAGATAATGATCCAGCAGGTTAAGATAATAATTTGCCCACCACTGACTTGTGAGATTCCCAATAGCTAAACCTTTTCCCCCTCTATAGCCAGGCACAGGCTGGTCAATGATACGCTCCATCAGGCTCATGAGCCGGGGGTCTTTGAACTTTTTTGAAAGCAGTCTCTTTAAAACCGCGTGATCAACAGATTCAAAAAACTTCCGCACATCGACTTTGAGAAAATAGGGAGATTTTCGTGCCCAGGTCTGAACTCGCCTGATCGCCTTGTGCGTCCCCTTATTGAGCCGGCATGCATAGGAGTCAAAGATGAACCATTTCTCAAAAAAAGACTCCAGGACATTGCACAGTGCGTGATGAACTACACGATCCCGAAAGTCCACTGAGCAGATATACCGCTTCTTTGGTTCATACACATAAAAACAGTGATAAGGACCTGGCTGATAAGAACCGGACAGCAGCTCGTCCTGAATACGGAGAAGTTCAAACTCAAGGTTAAAATAAAACCGGGCCACCCGTTCCTTATCTTTTTTGCCTTTCATGGCCCTGAGCGATCCATTGAGGAGGTTGTCATAGGTACAGACCTGTTCAAAAAGAAATCCTCTTCCCTTCATGGCTGCTGTTTTAACCATCCTCCCAGCATCCTGCCCACTTCATAGAGTTCTCGGACTGCATGCTCATAGGCACGGGTGCTCACATATTTCTGATCGTGGCACAAGCGCATCAGAACACGTATCTTTTCAATATCCAGATTGGCACGCCTCAGATGCTCTGCCTTATTACGGCTGTATGCAGCCTCTACAAGCTTTTCAAGCACGTCCAGAGCCAGATTATCAAGCCGGGAGGAAAAGGTGAATCGAACACGACGGGGAAACTTCTCTGTTGTGCTCAAAAGCCAGCCAAGAAATCGGGACCATCGCTCAAAAACAGGTAGTTCTTCATGACTCATGGCTTCTCTTCCTTTTTACTGTCACACAAAGTTCCACTCTTTTCCTGCTCCTGCAAGCTCTGCTCTTTTTTATCCTGCTCTTTGGGAGGCTCTTTCCCTTGCCTTGTCTGCTTCTGCTGTTCTTTCAGGTTCTTTACAATTGTGAGGATATCCTGGCCGTATTTCTCGATTTTGGCTTTACCCACGCCTTCCACCTGAGAGAGCTGATTAAGGGTGTCCGGAGATTGAGCAGCTATGTGAGCAAGCTGCCGGTTTGTAAACATGATATAGGGAGGAGAGACATCTTTTTTGGCTCGCTCATTGCGCCACTGTCTGAGCAGGTTAAACACCGGGGTGCTCTCTTCAGTGAGAAGGCAGCGGTATTCCTCAGTTCTTCTGTCCCTGTCGGACCGGTATTCCTCTTCTGCCACCGTTGACCGAAAGCCGGACTTATACACCACCATGTGCTCCAATACGGCACCGTGTCTTTGAAAAAGAACTGCTCTTTAAGGGAAACAATCTCCTTGTCTGCCATAAAGGCACGGATTGAGTCGTCGTCAAATCCTTCTGTGGCATCAGAAAAACGTAAGGTGAATATCTTAATGTGCAGCATTATTTTTTAAGCCTCCCCTCAAAAAAAATTTTTGTACCAAGGTAATCTTCCTCAATTGGCAGGCTGGTAGCAGAGGCTCGCTGCTCCGTTTGCTTCGCACTCCGCAAGCGAGCCTCTGCTGTCAGCCTGCCTTTAAACGGCAACGACACAAAGGGTAAAAGGGTAAAAATCCAAAAACTAAGACCTCAGGCGAAAGCCAAGGTAGTCGTTGCGGATGCCGGGCGCAAACCTGTTGCGGATCGCCAAACGGCAGACGACCGCGGTGCTGCCCCAGTAGCCGCCGCGAAAGACCCGGCACGAGCCCTTTGACGGCCCCGTAGGATTAATCACCTTACCAGATGAATAATCACCATACCAGTCCTCACACCACTCCCACACATTGCCAGCCATGTCGATCACGCCATCTGGTGAGCAGCTTTCAGGAAAAATGCCCACCGGCGTCGGATGACCAATACCGCTTTCATCATAATTCATTGTCTCTTTATCAGGTTCTCTATTGCCCCGGGGGTATTTCCTATATTCCTCACCAGGCCCACGGGCTGCACGCTCCCACTGAGCCTCTGTTGGCAACTGACAGCCTGACCACGACGCATAAGCTTTTGCCTCATACCAGCTTACACTTACCACAGGACGTGTCGGATACGGTAACTGTTCTTCCCATTCTTCAGGCTCTTTGAACTTACCAAATCCACCTGCCTTCCAATATTTCTCATCCTCATAGCCTCCCTCTTCGATAAACCGTTTATACTGGCAGACCGTGACCGGATACTTGCCAATACGATACGCTGACAGTTCCACCTCATGGACAGGCCACTCTTTGGAAGGAGCATCCCACGGATCAGCATCCTCATCATAATTCCGCCCCTTTGGATCACTTTTCTGCGCCCCCATCCATAAACTGCCTGCTGGAATTTCCACCCACAAATCTTTCTCCCTGTCGAAACGGGGATCACCCACACGCCCTAGCGCATCAGCTGCCTCTTCCCTGACCTGCACGGGAATACTGCGGAACGTTTTCTTGTCGAATATCCCCATGACGCTCTGGACGATCTTCTTATAGAGGGCATTAGAAGGCTGAAAATCAAAAGGCGACAGGTCTCTTACGATGCTTCCTAAAAGCCCCACTTCCTGTGCCAGCAAGGGAAGCTCTGCCTCAGAGGCATTGTGGGGACCATCTTCGATAATTGTATTTATTAGATTATTAATTTTATCTTTGCCCTGCTTATAGAGGACACCAGATAAAAGGAGCACTACTTCACGCCATTCACTTTTATAGAATCTTTTAGTCTGAAATAAGGTCTCTATCTGCTTCTTCTCTGACTGGCCCCCGATTTCATAAGCTGTGAGATACTCCTGAAAGCTCAAGTGCCAGAACTCAAGATTGTTACTGCGCTCCACAATGATGCCGCTGTCCACAATTTCATCACGCAGAAAGTCTTCTGCCAACAGAAGGGCACTTCGTTGCCCAGTAACAGTAAACTCAGGCTCCAGTATCTCTGCAGCCCAGCGGATACCCACCTGACGCTGTCTCCCTTCATGATGGACAAACATGGCAAAAGCCAGTTTTTGCAATAAATAGCGACAGCGGTCTGCGTTCAATCTGCCCTCTCTTTCTTCTCTGGCCCTGAAAAGCCAGGTGAGAATGGATTCATACAACTCAGCCCTCTGCTCGGGAAGGCGGGTTTGATTCCAGTGCACCACTGCCAGAGCCGTAAGCATAACCGGTGTTCGGGCCATACGGCGAATCTCTGGTCGTGAAGTAAGGGCTTCATTAAGCTCTTTTTCATACCGTTTTGACTTTTCCGGTGCTTCAGAATAAAGGGCAGAACTCCATTGACTGATAAAGGATTTCATCGCAGATTCATCAAGAGGCATAATCTCTACGGTGCTAAACTCCAGGGGTGTAGCCTTGCCTATCAAGGCTGCTGGACGGCTGCTCATTACCACAGGACACCGGGGATAGGCCTTGAGAAGGTTGGCTGCAAGGGAGCTGACTTGCTCTCTTACTGCATGGTTTGGTGCTTCATCAAGGCCATCGAACATTATCAGGCACTGTCCCTCTTTTAATTTTCTTTGGAACATATCCCGTGAAAAGGTGAAGTAAGAATCGCTCTGGGTCTTAAGAAAGTGGAGTAACCACTCAGGGCTGTCCTTCTGAGAGGGACAATCGCTCAGGTCTCCTTTCTTACACGCACTGATATGCTGAGTCAGGGCGCCAAGGCTCACCAGAATCGGTAAAGGGGCAGGGTCAGGCCAGAGTATCTTTGTTCTCAACCGATCAGAATCCTCTCCAAGTCCTTTCAGACAGAGACTGAAGGCGAGTAACCGCAAGAATGTCGTCTTGCCGGAGCCGGGGTCACCTTTGATGAGAAGATGAGGCTCCTTCAGTGCTTCCTGCAGAAGCACTTCTTTTGATGCACCTTCTTCGGAGAGTTCTCCTTTCGTCATCATCTTTCCGGAATGTTTCAGTCCCGCACCTGAAATCTTCAGGGGAATATACAGCTCATCGATACGGAACTGAGGTGCTTTACCCTCTCCGACAACAAGCCCCCGGATATCGAGATACATTGTTCCTGATTTGAGATAATGCAGATAGCTTCTAAAATCGAAACCCTGTTCTTGAAATTGCTCAGGTTGCTCTTTTTCTCTCTTTGGCTGTTTATTCTCCTCTGGGACGCTTTCTCCGCTGGCGGCGACAAGTCGTCGTGCTGGATCAAAAAAGTAAACTACAACAAACACAGCGATAGCACCGCCAGCCTGGAGAATAGTTTTTATTTTGGCTTCGATAAATCCCGGAATAACTGCGCCCACACCAGCAGCTGACAGGGCTAAGATGATGCGGAATACAGTATATTGAAAATCTGTTGGTCTGGGGAAAAATAGGGCAAGTATCAAAATAAGACTCAGAAAAATCAGACCAAAGGCAAAGGCAAGTATTATTTCAAAAGATGGTGGTGTGATAATAACCTCCTTTCAAACCGTTATATCGGTGTTGATTGCGTGACCAGCTCGTAGCCCCTGCTCTTTCGGCGTTTCTTCACGGCTTCGAGCATTTCCATGCCCTTCTCATAAGATTCTGGGCGGACTCGCATGGTTCTCCCTCTTCGGGTCCCTTTCCTGCCCCATGACCTCAGAATGACCCAACCGAACAGATCGTGTGTGAGGTGGGCTTCATAATAACGGTGCTCTTTCTCCCATCGGTGCTTAAGCCAGTCCACTTTTAAGCTCCTTGACTCTGCTTTTTTCCATTAGTAGAAACTTCCACGACTTTTCTCGGCCCTTTGGTAATTCACGTGGTCGAGAATTTTACCATACCATATGTAGTTTTAATCTCTTCTAAAGAGAATCAAAAAATACGTGGCTACAGGGTGATGGCTTCTTTCCCTATTAACTCCAGACAATACTCATCATCTTTCATCCCTGTGACCCGGGCAATTGTCTTAATCCGTCTGCTTCTGCCATATTTTTCGATATAAATTATCAGATCCAGGGACTCAGCTATCAAAGACCGGGGCACCTGGACTACCACTTCCTGAATGAGCTGTTCAAGACGGCTCAGTGCCTGTCTCGCTCCGTTTGCATGAATAGTGGACAGTCCTCCGGGATGACCGGTATTCCAGGACTTAAGAAGTTCAAGGGCCTCGCCTCCCCGCACCTCACCAATGATTATCCTGTCCGGTCTGAGTCTGGCTCTCACAAGCTCTCTCATATCACCCAGTGAGTGTCTCCCTCACAGGCTTCCCCACACTGGTCAGAATCAGCTCCTCTCGTAACAGGAGCGGTTCTTCAGACTCGTGAAAAGCACGGTACGTAAGGGTCGTCTGTGATATATCATAATTGGGTATCTTCACGTAACACTCAAGGTCACGGAGGTTCATTATTTCACTTGGCAGCACCAGCTTTTCCTCTTTCTGGCTTAGGGACAGGGAAAGACCGTCACGATGGCTCTGCCACTGCCATACTGTAGGTCTCATCTGTCTTGAGATAGCATATGTCTCCTATCTTTTTGCTCAGAAAGGCTGCTGTCTCAGGCTCTGCCACTGAAAAGACCACCGTCATGCCGCAGGCATTCACCATAGCCTGACGGAGCGGCTCGGTATAGAGCTTATCGATCTGCCCGATGTCCTGAATGCCTATCCAGACAGAGCCCCCTTTTGAACGGCTCAAAGTCAGAAGCTGCACTATCGTGCTCAGTCTCTGAAGAGTCCCCAATTCATCAAGGATGATAAAGACACGCCGATGATAGTCATCTTTCAACGATAAAAGCCTCTTACCGAGTATATCGATAAACAGTGTGAGAACAGGCCGTAACGTATCCTGAACCTCTGCATAATTGGTCACATAGATCCACCCCCTGCCTTCATCAAGCCACTTCTTAATCGAAAAATCACCCTCTACACCTGCCATATATTCAAAGCACCTGGTATACTGCATCAGGACAGACAGGACACTTAAGGCCTGCTTTGACGTGGGGTCTTCTATATACCTCAGTCCCCTTTCTCCTCCTTTACTACCCATGAGCATCCGGGCTATCCTGTCAGCCGGTGCTGACAGAGCATTCCAGATATGGGTATTTTTTTTCAGGTTATGGTGATAGAGATACCGGAGGATGCCGGTTAAAACATCACGTGCTCCCTCATTGCCAGAAGGTATGGCGTATTTCTGATTCAACTGAAAGGCCAATACCCCCCAATTTTAAATACGTCTTTTGTCCCTTCATCTGTCTCCTTAACTCATCAGATGTGATCAGTTGTGCCCCTCTGATAAAGTCAGGACGTGCCTGTCCTTCTGCCCTTTTTCTGAAAAAGACAATCACAAAAGGATAGAAAAGATAGATGACTGATAGACCACAAAACCGAAAAAGTAAATCATTAACCATGCGATAATACTGAGCCTTATACTGCCTGACATCCACAGAGGCTTCAACCGGATAGGGCTTTCCCAGATAGGAGAGGTTGAGAATATGAGAGGGCTTCAATAAAGACATAAGCTGTCCCTGTCTATAGGTTTTAAAAAAAAGAAAACTCAATTCTTTTGATTTAAAATAATGAATAGAGAGAAAAGCAAAGAGGAAAAGATGGACAATGACAAAAAATAAAAAGCTGTATCCATACATCTTCACGCTCATTCGCGTGCTGTTAACCAGGGTCTCAAAGCCCTTATAGGAATTGTCACTTCTGAGCTTTTTCATTGTTTTAAGGCACTATGTTTTTTCACTAACTCTTCCACAATCTGATCAAGTTCATGGGCAAGACCAGCTCTGACGCATGTCTTTTTCTGTAACTTATTGATATTTCGTAAATTAGGGTAAAAAATATCGCGACGAAAATTTTCTATATTTCTAACCTATTGAATTTAAGGATAAATCCGAGTTACAGATTTTTATTTATAATTCAGTAGCGCATAGATATATGAGTGTTAGTATTTATAGTTAACATATTGAAATTTATAGATTTTCTTATAAGTGTCGAAGTAATTTGTTTCTAACAGCTTATTTGGATATAAATTTTTTGTCGCGATAATTTTATATAACGCTCTTCAATTATCAAAGGGTTATGAAATTATTGATGCGTCAGTACTGGGGCAAGATGAGGGGTGTTGACTTTTTTTACATATTCACTATTCCAGATATCTGCTCTGAATGAATGATAGAGAATCTGCTGAAGATAGGGCACGACCACTCTGTCCTGAACATCACTTTTAGTGCCATCAAAAAGGGCACTACAGCGCTCAATTATTGTCTCAATACCTCTTTCTAGCTCTTGCTTTATGTCCTCTTTCAGAGCCTCAACAAGTGCTGAAACATCACCAGAACCCTTTTCTTTTACACTTAAACCATAAAGCAGAAGTTCACGAACCGCTTCATAAAGAGATATACCTTTTTGAGCTCCATACGCCGTGATTCTCTTAAAATCATTGTCTGTTATTTTCGTGCTCACAAAATGAGTAATACCCGTCTTTTTTGTCATAGCATTCATTTTTCTGCCCTTCCTGAAAGGGCTATTTTTTCTCTTTTTTTATGGTATCCTAAAATAATACCAGTATAACATATTTTAATATAATAAAAATATAGGCTAAAAAATATTACATGGTATCTCAAAATGGTATTAGTATACTACCATAAAAAAATACGTAGTAAGAGATTATTACAAGTAATAGTGGTATCCTTTGAAAGCAGCGGAACATTGCATAGGGTGTAAAGGCTTTTTGTGGGGGTTCGGGGGATACCCCCGAAGGCTTCGGTATGGATTCACTTCTCATCCTCTTTTTTTACCGCTCACGTTTCCTTATCCTCTCTTTATCCATAATAAAAATCCTTGCTATTGAGAAAATTTGGCATCGTATTTAACCTCGTTTTTTATCCCATAAAAGTGTTTTTTGCACAATTAAATGTAGAACTTTTTGGCATTAATGTTTTTAACATTATGCCCTGATCTCATCAGGTAATCAGTGTATATCTTTTATATCTTATTTCCCTATTTCAGGGATACGTAAAAAGAATTATTTGATTGACTCTCACGGGTGATATACTGATACTCTTTTTGAGAAAGTCTGCCCTTCTCTTTCAGGCATTGACGGATAGAGGTGTTTAACTCTTTTCTATCTTTATTATCTGCTGTCACAATCAGAGAGTCCTGGTAATTGTCCTTTGCCGTATAGGCAGAAACAAGTCTCTTCTTTAATACCTCTTTATCAGGTATCTCATACACCTTTTCGTGTTTGTGAAGTTTGTCAAAGGCCCTGTCTATCTTTGTCTGAGATACGTCTTTGACAATAGCTCGATAAAGGGGGGCCTTCTGGCGCACAACATCTTTCATTGTGACCGTGTTGATCACTTTTGTTTCCTGAAGTTTTGAAAAAATCCGTCCTGCCTCAACAGGAGAAAGCTGTTTTGTGTCGCCCATAAGAACAACCCGTGCATTCACTTTTTCAGCTAATCCTATCAGCTCATGCATCTGTCTGTTACCCACCATCGAGGCCTCATCAACAATCCATATCTCACTAGCCTCAAGAGATTTATTGAAATAAAATCATTGACCTGAATCAATTAATATTTATCAAAGGCTAAAGCTACTCTCAGCAATAAAATAAATAACCAGGAGCAGTCACTTCAACCCTCATCATGATGACTAAGACTTTCGGACCACCCATACACTCGTAAACGGTCATTGAATCACCTGGTGGTTTTTCCACTCCTCAAATGGCAGCACCCCTGCTTGTGCGGCTAAAGAGTCTTCTATCTCAAAGCTTACTAGAATTTTAAAGGTTAAGTCATTTTGGGGGCTTTTCTCCTCTACTCGACGTCGGGCTTCCTCTTCTATCTGCTTCATTTCCTCATGAGAAAGGGTCTTTTTATAACGAAGAGCCTCACTGTGCAGATAGCGCTCATAATCAAGCCTGAGCTTTTCCTCGTGCTCTTTTTTTCGCTTTTCCTCTCTCTGTGTCCTTTCAACCTCTTCTTTGTCTATGTCGAAATGGCTCTTCTGGTTCCGAAAGTCTTCCTTAAGGGCTTTGAGGGTATAGGCGCCAATATTTTTAATTTCTCCTCGCTTATGTTTTTTCTCCACACAGGTCAGACTTTCGATGATATAGTCTTCTTCATAGGTGTTGAGCACGTTTTTAGCCTGTCCAGGGGAGAGGCAGAAATAACTCTGAAGCCGTTCGAAGAGTTTAGGAATTTTTTCTTCTGGCTCTGAAATCACAAGCTGAGGCTTTTCACCTGACAAAAGGGGATTCTTATTTTGGGAATTTGGCTGTATATTAAGCTTAAGAGCAGAAACTTTACGACTCGCACGCTTATATTCGACTTCAACCAGCAAATCCGATTTTTCGTTTATTTCCTCTATAGCCGGTTTTATAACATCTCGCTTAAGTATCTTAAATTCTCTGTATTCGTCGTCATCAAAGCCCATGAGTTTTCTAAAGGCGTCCATATCAATAAAGGGTGTTTCTCCATATTTTCTTTTTGCGATAAAGTAGTCGACCGCTAATTCATAGAGGGCTAATGAGTGCTTGCTGTCAAATTTGTTCTGCATGCTCAGACTGATGCGGGCGTAGATGGAAGGGTTGTAAAGTCTTTCAGCTAAGGATGAATCATAAGCATAGGTTAATATTCCTTCTTCTACTTTTACCCTCGACAAGAGAGTCATAGCTTCCCATATATTTTTATTATCTTTTCCTAAGGTGTTCCATTCTACGACGCACGATATTAAAGCCTTAGTAGTTTCTTTTATGTAGTTTGTATTTTCTGATTTTTCTAATCCTAAAGTTTCCATTAATTCTTTAATACCTATGTGATGTTCTCTGCTCGTAAGCAGTTTATCATAGGAATTAGCAAGAAGAATATTCCATGCCCTCCTTTGAAGGAGATTAATCTTGTTTGTGATATGCACGGCAGCACTATGTTTGATAACTGATTTTTTATTCATCTCACCACCTTTTTCTTCAAGACGTATGATTTCTTAAATTATAACAAAAAAAGTGACAAATGATAAAATATATTTCTCACCTTTTCACCAAATCTTCTCACCTTTTCACCAAATCTTCTCACCTTTTCACCAAATCTTCTCACCTTTTCACCAAATCTTCTCACCTTTTCACCAAATCTTCTCACCTTTCATCAATTAACTACATGTAAAAAGGACTTTTTTTCGCCGTACAACTTAACAACTATATACAACTTAACAACAACAACAAACTAACTTAACTTTAGTGTTGAAAGCCTTTCATACGAAGACGTTGTTGTTTTTATTTTTTTCTTTTAAAAGGCAAAAACAACAAAAAGCGTGGACTTACTTTAGAAAGTGTCTGAAAATGTCTTTTTATCGTCATGAATTTATTTCAGCCTCTTGTCATTAAAGGAAATTTAAACGATCTGAAATTTTCAAACAAGTTCAGAGTACTATTTTTCAAATACGCTCTTACGGACATAGAGGAAAATGTAAGAAAGGCACTGCATGATGCAGAGGAACTCATACGCCTTATGGAGCAGATAAACAATCAGCTTGTCATGATTGAATACTGGAGAAAGAACCTGATGAATCTGAATTTCACAAGCATTGACGAGGTAGCTGCAACCATGGGAAAACTTCAGACCATTGTGGATCAGGCACTGAGGCTTGGATATAAGCCCGGCGAAGACGGGCACAGGCCTACCCCCCTTCATCATTTCCCTGTTTTGTCTCATCCATGATTGATCACGAAAGACGACAGCTCTTTGAAAGAGAAGGAGACCACTACGAAAGCGATTACTATCTCACCTTTGTCTATCTGCCTTCAGTAGACAGCATCAACAAGGTCATTCCCCTCTTTCTTGAAAACTCAGGCCAGAACCAGATCGACTACCGTCACTGTCTTGAACGATTCATCTCAGAGACAGAGGCCCTTGTTGAGATCATCAAAAGTGCCATACCTGCTATAGAGAAGCTCAATGACGATGAAACACTTACCTATCTACACTCAACAATCTCGACAAAATATCATCAGGTGAAAAGCCCTGAAATCCCCATGTATCTTGATGCCCTGCTGCCTGATGAGCCCCTGACACCCGGACTTGAGCCGCGGCCTGGTCAGTCCTATCTCAGGATAACAGGACTCAGGTCTTTTCCCGGTCAGTCATTACCCGTTCTCTTTGACAGGCTCAACCAGTTAGAGCTTGAGTATCGGTGGGTATCGCGCTATATCTTTCTTGATAAGGCATCAGCCAACAGGGAGCTGAACAAATACAAACGGACATGGTGGGCAAAGCGCAAGAGCATGGAAGTGCTGATAAAAGACGTCTTCTCCCGTCCCACAGACAGAGAGAGCATCATGACTGACACGGATGCAAAAAACAAAGCCTCAGACAGTGATCAGGCACTTCAGGAATTAAACGCTGACCAGGTTGCCTATGGGTATTACACCTGTGTGGTTATTGTCCATGACCCTGATAAGGAAAGGGCAGATGAAAAAATTAAAGAAGGTCGAAAGTGTGATTAATACACCGGGGTTTACCACGATACGAGAGACGGTGAATGCTGTTGAGGCCTGGCTTGGCAGTCTGCCCGGACAGGTTCATGCCAATGTGAGACGGCCTTTGATAAGCACCTTAAACCTTGCCCATATGATGCCTGCTTCAGCTCTCTGGGCAGGAGATGAGTGCAATAGCCATCTCAACGGCCCGCCCCTTTTCTACGCCATATCAAGCGGAAACACTCCTTTTCGTTTCAGTAACCATAGAGGCGATGTGGGTCATACCATGATTGTGGGTCCCACGGGCTCAGGCAAAAGCGTTCTTCTGTCCCTTATGGCTCTTCAATTCCTCAGATACCCTGATGCTCAGGTCTATTTCTTTGACAGGGGAGGTTCTGCTCTGTCTGCCACTTTAGGGGTGGCAGGGGATTACTACGACCCGGGCAGTAAACACTCTGACCTGGCCTTTCAACCCCTGGCTCAGATTGATCAGGAGTCAGAACTGAGCTGGGCCTTTGAATGGGTGATTGACCTTTTGATACGGCAAGAGGTGGACGTCACGCCGGCGGTGAAAAAACAGCTCTGGTCAGCGCTTACGAGCCTTGCCACAGCCCCCCTAAAGCAGAGAACGATCACCGGTCTTATTGCCCTGTGTCAGAGTCGGATTGTCAAAGAAGCACTTGAGCCTTACAGCATCAGAGGCGCTCATGGCAGACTGCTCGATGCTGCCTCTGATGGTCTTTGTCAGGGCCGGTGGCAGTGTTTTGAGATGGAGGAGATTATGGCAGTGCCCCGACTCGTATTTCCGGTGCTCCTTTATCTTTTTCACCGCCTTGAGAGCCGGTTTACCCTTTCTCATCCTACCCTTCTTATCCTTGATGAGGCCTGGCTGTTTTTGGACAATCCCACTTTCAGGGGAAAGATCAGGCAGTGGCTCAAGGTGCTCAGGAAGAAAAATGTGAGCGTTATCTTTGCCACCCAGTCCCTTGCTGATATTGTCACCAGCTCGATTGTGGAGACCATTGTCGAGTCATGTCCCACACGGGTATTTTTACCTAACGACAGTGCCCGTGATCAGACGATCATGCCGATTTACAGAAAATTCGGACTCAATGACAGACAGATCGAGATCATTGCCACAGCCACTTCGAAAAGGGACTACTATTACTCCTCCCATCAGGGCAACCGCCTCTTTCAACTGGGATTGGGAAGCTTTGCCCTCTCCTTCTGTGCAGGAGCAGGACAGGACAAAGCCTCTTTACGCACCCTCGTGCACGAGGTGGGAAAGGAAGGTTTCTTACACGCATATCTTGCCTCTAAAGGCATAACTAATTCATACAAGGAGACATTCTATGAACAGGCTAGTAAGGCTCTTTGCTAAGAGGGTTCTGATCCTCATTTCTGCCGTATTTGCCATCTCTTTCCTGTCTCACCAGGTCAGGGCATATGAAACGGTCTATGACCCCACGCGTCATGCCACGGACATAGAGGAAAACGTGAGAAAGGCACTGCATGATGCAGAGGAACTCATACGACTTATGGAGCAGATAAACAATCAGCTCGTCATGATTGAATACTGGAAAAAGAACCTGATGAATCTAAATTTCACAAGCCTTGACGAAGTAGCTACAACAATGGGAAAACTTCAGAGCATTGTGGATCAGGCACCGGGGCTTGGATATAAGCTCGAAGGCATGGGCACAGAATTTACCACCCTCTATGGTGAATTTGGAGGCGAAGCGGTCTCATCAGAGCTCTATCATAAACAGTATAAGGCCTGGCTTAAACAGACACGTGACGGGGTGCAGAATGCCTTTGAGGCTCAGGGCATTGTGATGACCAATCCTGACCATAAGGCAGCTATAGAGAACCTGATAAAACAGTCCCAATCAGCAGAGGGCACCCTCCAGGCTCTTCAGGCAGCAAACCAGATATCAGGGGTGATCATCTCACAACTGAACGAACTAAAGACCCTGACAGCTGCCAATGGTCAGGCTCTGTCTTCCTATTTGGGGTATAAGGCAGCGGTTGATGATCATGGGAGGGCATGGAGTGAAAACTTCTTTAAGCCCGTAAAGTATAAGAAGGATATACCCACACCCGGTCTCTATCCTTTGGAATAATTATTAGTGGAGATAATATATGAAAAAGATATTCATTATCTTAGTCTTTTTATGTTTCCTGTCAGCCTGCGAAAGTAAAAAAACGACATCCTATTACGTTGACCATCCTGAAGAGATGGAAGCAAAACTTAAACAGTGTTATGAAGATTCATCATTGCTTGTCAAAGACCCTGACTGCCTTAATGCAAGCAACGCATGGAACAAAAGATTTTTTGCTCCTGTTAAGTATAAGAAGGATATTCCCACACCTGGTCTTTATCCCCTTGAAGAAGGAAAGGCTCAGAAATGAATCCCGAAAGCGGTATCTTAACTCAGATACTTCAGGCCTATGCAGGTCTTTTTACTATTGACATGGGAAGCATTACGGTTGATGCCATGGCAATGCTTGAGATACTCACCTTTTTTTCGATCCTTTTTACTGGTTTTGGGATGCTCGAAGGACATCTCACTACCTATGATGGCCTGTGGAAAATTATCAAGGTGGGAGGGCTTATCTGGATAGTCTCGAATTACCAGTCTCTTATAAAAATCCTCTTAAAGGGGTTTGTCTATCTGGGAAGTAGAGCGGGTGGAGGCACCGTGGCCCCTGTTGTCATGGATAACCCTTCAGCCATTGCTGAACGGGGAATGCAGATAGTTGAACCCTATTTTAATGATATTCAAGCCATAGATGCCCTGTTGCACCTGCCAGGGATTGTATACAGTGTCCTGGCCGCTATCATCATCGTCCTTTCCTTTTTTGCGATTGGGGTGAGGATGTTTCTTGTCTATGTCAGCTTTTATACCATTGCGGTGCTTGGTCTGTTTTTCTTACCCGGTACTGCTATCAGTTTCACCCGTCCTTTGGCAGAAAGTGTGATCTCAGGACTGATGAAAGAGGGGTTCAAGTTCATGGTTCTGGCCTTCCTTGTCAGTGTGCTTCAGTCAATGGTCAGTACATGGGCTCTTCCTCCCAAACCCTCTTTTGCTGATATGTCCTTTATGTGGTTTGGAAGCCTGACCCTGGCCTTTCTGTGCTGGTATCTGCCCGGTGTGGTAAGTAGCTTCTTTACAGGAACAATACATCTGTCACGGAAGGGGTAGCAATGAAAACAGAAAGAAAAGGACTGCTTACAAAACCCTTGCTCATCTTCATCCTCCTTTTAATCGGGGAATTCCCTGAACAAGGACAGAAGCCATGAGTAATCAGAAACAGGTTGTGAAATATACGTCAGACCCTGAAACCCCTTACACCCGTGCCCGGAATGAATGGGATGACAGGATTGGCTCTGCCCGCATTCAGGCCTATAACTGGAGGCTCGCTTTTTTCGTAAGTGCTCTCACCATTCTTATCCTGGCATCAGGACTTATTTACTTGGCAGGCCGGCAGCATGCCATCCCCTACATTGTCAAAGTGGACAGGATAGGCAGGGTGCAGGCTGTTGAGGCTGTTACGGACGTAAATATCGCTCCCGGCAAGGCAGAAATCAGCTATTTTCTCTCCCAGTTTGTGATCAAGATACGAAGCATCACCCTTGACCCGGTCGTTATAAAACAGAACTGGCTCTCTGCCTATGACTTTGTCAGCAGACGGGGTGAAAACGAGCTCAACAGCATGGCCCGTGAACAAGACCCTTTTTCAAAAATAGGACACCTGACAGCTTCGGTAGATATCGAAACAGTGGTGCCTATCTCTGAAAAAAGCTACCAGGTCAGGTGGAGTGAAAAGATTACCAATACCTATGGCGTGACAGATGCCATCAACCGCTATACCGGCATATTCACTATCGCGATTAAAAAGCCCAGAAAAACAACAGGAGATTATGAAAAATCCTCCTGGCATCCTGATTGACAGCTTTAATATCTCACAACAGATTTCACAAAGGAGGGGAAGATGAAAAAACTCTATGAACTGACTCTCACCGTCTTGATGGTCACAGCCCTGACCGGGTGCGTATCACTGAAACAGGACCGGCAGACCTTTGTTCCTGCCGTTAAGGAAAAGGTGGTGCAACAAAAAGAACCCGTGATAAAGAGTTCTTCACCACGACCTCTTATTGAAGAAAATAAAAGAGCAGAAGATAAAACATCAGAAGACCTGGTGCGGGATTCATACAAACTGGCCTCTTATGAGCCTCAGGAGAGGGATTTTATCTATGCCATGACGGCCTATGATTTTATGCCCTATACCCTGTATAAGGTCTACTGCATGCCCGGCCGTGTCACCGACATCCTGCTGGCTCCTGGTGAAGCCCTTATCGATATATCAGCAGGCGATACGGTGAGGTGGCAGGTGAACAGCTCCTTAAGCGGTCAGGGAGAAGATGAAAGGATTCATGTTCTGGTCAAGCCGATCAAATCAGGTATCTCAAACAATATCGTGATCCTCACAAACCTCCAAACCTATTACCTTGAAGCCTCAAGCACCAAGGAGAGTTATCAGTCAGCAGTAAGCTGGAATTACCCTCAGTCCTTTATCAAAAAAAGAGAAAAAGCCAGAAAAGAGTCTGACAGTGAGCAGAGCACCGTGATACGGGATGCCTCACGTCTGACCTTTACCTATGAGATAAAAGATACCCGCCGGTGGTGGACACGGCTCCGGGGAAAGAAAGTGGACTGGCAACCGGTCAGAGTCTTTGACGATGGCACCAAAACCTTTATCCAGTTTCCTCCTGACGTTACAAGCAGCGAGGCTCCGGCTCTCTTTGTGGTCAGTTCTGAGGGAACCACCCAGGTGGTCAATTATCGTGTCAGCGGCACCTACTATATCGTTGACAGGGTCTTTGACCGGGCAAAGCTCGTTGTAGGACAGCAGCATCCCACGATCATCGAGATCAGGAAGAAATCATGAAAAAAAGGAGATACGGTCATCCAGCGATGGTCTTACTACTTGGAGTTATTCTCTTTCCTTCCCTGTCCCTGGCCTTCTGTTTTGAGGAAGCAGGAAGACTCTATGGCCTTAACCCCCGGCTTTTGTGGTCTATCGCAAAAGTAGAGTCGGACTTTAACCACCAGGCGATCAACAGGCGTAAAAAAGACTTTGATTACGGAGTCATGCAGATCAATTCATGGTGGTATAGGAGGCTTGGAAAAAAGCGGTGGATGGCCCTTGCTGATCCGTGCTACAACGTCAAAACAGGAGCCTGGATACTGGCTCAGTCCATCAGGCAGCATGGAGGTCTCTGGCAAGGCGTGGGGTATTACCATGCACAATCTCATGCACACAGAGAGAGATACGTCAAAAAGGTGTATGACCTGCTTCTGTCTTTAGAGCGGAGGCAGTAATGGCTATCAGAAATGTTCTCACCATTGTCAAGCTGAGAAAGGGCGTCTTTGTTGCGGTCTTCACGGTGGTGGCTGCACTTTTAGCCCTGGCTTTTGTCCATGCCCTGACAGGGGACAAACAAAGAGCCGAGGACGAAGAGCCTGTTGAAAAAGCACGCTATGAGGTGAGCCGGCCTCTTGCCTCCCTGCCTGATGACTATACCAGCTTGCCGATAAAGGCACCGGAAAAAGAACCAGAAAAGAAACCGGAAAAAGACGTGCCTCCTCTGCCTGTCTCCTCTCAAGGTCTGGATATTCCCCCTCTTCCACCTGCTCACACACAGTATGCTACTTACGCTCCCCTGCCTGAGAGTATCGAAAAGTCTTATCAGAAAAAGACTCCTGAAGAAACAGAAGAGGACAAGGCCATCCGTTCAGCTCTCTTTTTTACCCTGAAAAAACAAAACCAAAAACCGTCACCTCAAAAAGGGATTTCTGAGACAGACCAGGAAGGAATTCTGATTAAAGGTGAAAAAGAGATGAGCAGTCTTTACCCGGAGCCTCTCATCGATTCCTCGTCAAACCAGAATATGCAGAGAGAAAAAAGGGATTTTCTTAAGAAAAAAGGGGAAGATGATGCGGTCTATCTTCCCCATGCCCTGCAGGAGCCCCTGTCGCCTTACCAGATTATGGCAGGCACCGTCATCCCCGGTGTCATGATAACCGGTATCAACTCAGAACTTCCCGGTCAAATTATCGGACAGGTGCGGGAGAATGTCTTTGATACGGTCACCGGCAATCATCTGCTCATCCCCCAGGGAACAAAGCTGATCGGCCGGTACGACTCGGTCATCGCAACAGGTCAGGAACGTGTTTTAATTGTCTGGAACAGGCTGATTATGCCTGACGGCTCCTCAGTTTTGCTTGATACCATGCCCGGCACTGACCTGGGAGGCTTCTCAGGACTTAAGGACAAAGTTGACAATCACTGGAAAAAATTGATTGCCGGCGTCCTGCTCAGTTCGATCCTGAGTGTGGGCGCCTCAGTCTCAGCCGGCACCGAAAGCTTTTATGATGAAAAAAACGGCTATGACATTACCAACAAATTTGCAGCCAATGTGGGTCAGAGCTTTAACCAGGCTGGACAGAAGATAGTCGGCAAGATGCTCAACATTCAGCCCACGTTAACCATCAGACCAGGATTTACCTTTAACGTCATGGTTAATAAGGATATTGTCTTACGACCCTATTCCGGATAAGCATAAGGGGAGAGGGGATTTTGTGAGAGGCACTTTCCTGCCTCTTTTTTGAAAAGATGGTATAATTGGTGTTAATCACTAGCAAAAAATAAACACAGAACAGTAACGGTTCATAAAAACAGAAAACCGTTTCCGCAGGATGCTTTGGCAAGGGCTAACCCACAGAAACGGCCGCTGTTGTGATGGTTTAGAGTTCCTTTATCAGTCTCTATACTATCACATAACGGCCATTCTCTCAAGCCCTTCGTGAAGATTTTTCTGAAGAACAGAAGAAAAATTTAGGAGGGCACCATGTCTCTAATTCCACCTTGTTATCACATCAACAAAGACGCATTCAAAGACTTTATCAATGGCAGTGAAGTTATCCCCGGTGATGGTCGTGTTAAGCTTGCGATTGACGACATTGTCAAAAGCAGGTTATCTCCAGAGATGCTGAGCCGGGCACAGGTCACCATTTTCAAAGGTGACGATAAGAAGTTAAAAGAGAGAATCGGCTTTGCCTCTTTCAATGGTCATCCTCTCTTAAGTGCTCATAAGCTCATAGAATTTCCTTTTTTAAATGAAAGCGGCAAGATTCTCTTCTATCGCTATAAACTCATCCCCTCCTCAGGCGACACAAAGTATCTGCATCCCAAAAACATCTCTCCCTATCCCTATATCCTCCCTGAAATCTATGATATTAAAAATAAGCCCCATATCCCTATCTATATAACAGAAGGTGAGAAAAAAGCCTTAAAACTCCTTCAGCATGGCAGATACGCTATCGGTCTGATTGGTGTCTGGGGCTTCAAAGCCGGTAAAAACTCAGATGAAGTTGAAGACGATAAGGTGCTCTGGGGGGAGTTAGAAAAGTTCACCTGGAAAGGCAGAATGGTGTATCTCACCTTTGATTCAGACCTCTGGATAAACCCACAGGTAAGAAAAGCACTCTATGAACTGGCTCTTAAACTTTATCTCAGAGGCGCTCTTGTTAAGTTCCTCACCTGGAAGCCTTCAGAAGGCAAGGGCATTGATGATTATCTTGTTTTCCATGAAAATGCAGGCATAGAGGCAGAAACTGTTCTTGAAAATCTTGAACTGAGCGGTCAGTCACTTCTTGATTTTATCTCTTATGACCATATTGACGACATTATCAGGGCTCTTGCTATAAGTGGTTATAAGAGCTTTGAAGCCCGACAGTTGATAGATGGACTGTCAGCGAGACTGGATATCAAAGTCAGCATCCTCAAAGATGCGATAAGAGAAAGACATGCAGAGATCACGAGAGCTGACAGGGCAGTCAATCAGAATGTCTACTTTATCCATGATGAATACTGGTGCCGGTGGAGCTTTACGATACAGGGGAAAGTGCCGGTAAGACTTGCGAACTTTCAGGCACGGATTGTTGAAGAGATAGTAGAGGACAACGGCATCGAACAAATTCATAAGTATCTGATTGAGGGAGCACAGAAAGACAGGAAATTAAGACTGATTGAAGTTCCTGCATCCACCTTTCAAGCCATGTCCTGGATATATAAATGGGGAAATAGTGCTGTCATAGAGCCTGGCTTTATGATTAAGGATTATGTCAGACATGCTGTTCAGATAACATCTGACCCGAAGTCCACTTTTTGCTATACCCATACCGGGTGGAGAAATATTGAAGACAAATGGGTTTATCTTTCTTCAAGTGGCGGTATTGGTGGTAATGTGCAGGTAAAGCTATCGAGGGAGATTAAAAGATATGCCCTTCCCTTTCTCGCTTCTGATAATGAAAAAGAAGCTATCCAGGCATCTCTGTCTTTTTTGGATATCGGAAAAAAAGAGATAACCCTGCCTTTGTTTTCCATCCTCTATCTATCTGTCTTAACAACTCTTTTAGAGCCCCAGCCGAACTTCTCGGGTTATCTCTATGGAGAATCAGGATGCTATAAAACAACGCTGGCACTTTTACTCCTGTCTCACTTTCGGCCAATAATCTGTCTAATTTTGAAGATACAGCTAATGCCCTTATGAGACGGGCATTTACCTTGAAAGATACCTTGATGGTTGTTGATGATTATCATCCAACAACCCACTGTCACGATACGAAGTCAAAAGAAACCATAGCGCAGAGACTCATACGGTCTTTTGCTAACAGAACAGACAGGGGACGATTAAATCCTGATGGCTCTGAAAAGGGCAGGCATGAACCACGGGGGATGCTCCTGATTACCGGTGAAGATCTTGTATCCGTTCAGAGCACCTTAGCACGGGCACTGGTGATTGAGATGAAAAGGGGAGATATCGATGTCGAGAAGATGACTGAGATACAGAAGAATATTAATCTCCTGCCATCAGCAATGTTTTCTTTCATATCATGGTTGAAAGAGCGGATTGATGGTATGAGAAAAGAATTTCCCGAACGGTTTTTGTCATTAAGGACACTGGCCTTTAATGACACCATTCATCGGAGGCTGCCAGAGCTGTCCGCATTCCTTCAGTTTTCCTATGAGATAATTCTCTCATGGGCAGTTGATAAGGATGTTATCACAGAAAAGGATAAGATTACCCGTATGGCAGAGACCTGGGGGGTATTTAAGGATGCCATTAAAGAGCACTCTGACAGACTTCAGCAGGAAGACCCGGTAGAGAAGTTTAAAGACATCCTGAGCACTCTCATTGCTCAGGGTAAAGTGAGACTGGACGGTAAAAATAATACTGACAGCATCATGGGCAGTGGTATGGGAGAGCTTATCGGCTATCATGATGAGGATTTTCTCTATCTCATTCCCTCTGCGATATGGAAGTCAGTGCAGGTGTTCTGTAGAGACAGCAACACTCATTTCCCCATGTCAAAGAATACCCTGTATCAGATGTTGCGCAATAGGGGGTTGATTGAGGTGCAGGGGAGTGAAAACGTTGCCGTTATAAGGATAGGAGCTAAGACTAAAAGAGTTTTAAAACTCTATAGGCACAGTATATATGAAATATAACGTAACAAACGTAACATTTAAAATTTTCTTTAGAGCCACAAGGAGAAATTTGTTACGTTTTTATTTAAAAAGACGTAACAAAGGCGTAACAAAAACGTAACAGGATTTCTGACACTAATCTATGTTACGTTTTTGTTACGTTAATGTTACGTTTAAAAAGACAAAGACGTAACAAGTTTTGCTTAGAGCCACAAGTAAAAAGTAGGTTTGTTACGTTTGTTACGTTTTTTTGAATATATACCTTACTTATATCCTTATTTATATAATTTACTAACGTCTTTTTTATCTTATATATACTCAGTATTAGGATATATGGAGAATCTTTTAACGAACTAAGACCACTGCTATTGTTATTTAGAAGATGACTTACAATTTCAACAATTTTTTATTAAGATACTCATAAAGTGAGTTAAAAGAGTAGACCAAAAATGATATTAAGTGCCTGTATTCAAAAAGGTGGGGTAGGAAAAAGCACATCAATTATAGCCATATCTAGTTTCCTTGCTTTGAGAGGATATAAAGTGCTTTGTATAGATTTCGATAGCCAAGCAAATACAACGGTGGTTTTACTTGGTAACGAACCAGATATCTCTCTTAAAGAAGTTATTATTGATTCAAATCCATTGTCTGATGTCATTTTTAGTACAAAGATAGATCGACTCGATATAATCCCGTCAAATATTTCTCTTGCAAAACTAGAACGTTACTTAATAATGGAGCCTGAGGGAATTTACTCTCTACGAGATGTTATAGAAGATAATTCTCTAATCACTCAATACGATTATATTCTAATAGATACTCCTCCATCTCTCGGGATGTTAACTATCAATGCACTTGTAGCATCAGACTTTTTAATTATCCCTGTTACATGCTCAAAATTTTCTATTAAGGGACTTCAAGATTTAGAAGAAAGTATTACGTATGTACAGAAACGCTCCAATCCAGGTTTGAAAGTCTTAGGTGCTTTTATAAATCAGTATGATTATAGAAAGAATGTTATACGTGGGCTTGAAAAGGATATTGTTGAGTATTTCGGAGATTTGCTTTTTAAAACACGCATAAGGGTGAATACTCGAATTGAAGAAGCTATGGTAATGAAACAACCTATCTTTTTATATGATTCGAAATCTATTGGAGCAAAAGATTTTTTTGCTCTTTGCGAAGATATTTTGGGGAAACTTGAGGATATTAAAACTTAAGACGTCTTAAGTTGAATTAAGGAAATTTGAAGTAGACTATGAATAAAAAAAGAGGTAGTGATAAGTTTTCTGGTTGTGCTTTTAAAGAGAATGAGAAAAAAGCTCACTTTCATCCTTTAAGTGAAATTACTAGTAGTGCTCGCCTTACGGTAAGAGAGATAGAACTTGATCTAATAGATAGGAATCCAAATCAACCGAGGATAGTTTTTGATGATCTTGAACAGCTAGCTAATAGCATCAAGGCAAAGGGAGTTATATCTCCAATCGCTTTAAAAAAAGTAGAAAATCGATATCAAATAATTTTTGGTGAAAGAAGGTGGAGAGCATCGATAATTGCAGGCATGAACAAAATACCGGCAATTATTTATCATGATTATGACAGTATAGAAGAAACAAGTCTTATAGAGAACTTACAACGCAAGGATCTTTCTCCAGTGGAAGAAAGCCTTGCTATTCAGAAACTTCTTAACAAAAAGGGTCTCAAGCAAAAAGAAGTAGCATTTATGATAGGCAAAACAGAAGCATATGTATCTCAAGCTATTAAAATTGCTAACTTTGTGGAGAGGCATAGCAATAAAGAGGAACTTATAAATCTTAAAACTGTCAATGGAACAAGTATAGGAAGAGAACATTTCTTATCTGTAGCCTCACAGCCTTCATTTGAGGACAGTGTTGATTTACTTAACCAAATTATTAGCGGTCACATGACAGTAAGAAAGATAAGACAGATTGTACGTAATAGTAATCCTATATGGGACTCAAAAAAAATGATAAAACATTTAAAGTCTATTCGTAAAACTCTTAAGTTTGATTTTATTGATAAACTTTCTGTGAATGATAATAAAGAAGGTGTCTTAGAAGATATTGAGATAACTCAATCTGAGCTAAGAAACACTATTAAGGATCTTGAGGATGCAAAGAAAAAGATTTTAAGTGACAGTTCAGGTTATAAATCGGATGCTCCAGGGGTATAAGATTTAACATAATAAGGCAAACACTTAACCTCTGATGCAGCAAGCCAAAAGTAAAGAGAGAGGAGAAAATGGAAAATGGAAGACACCAGTAGAACGGTAGATTACATCATGATTGGCGGAAAAAAGGTAGAAAAATGCCTGGAGTGTGGTTGTTCGACCTTTGTTGAGACAGAAGAAAAAGGACTGTATGCCTGTCAGGAGTGTGGAGCGGGATTTTACGCCGATGACCATGAAGACCCTGTATTTATCTGAGGTATTCAATGACAAAAGTAGACATAGTAAAAGAGATTCATAAAAGAAATGGACTTTCCAGAGCCGAATCAGCCGACATGGTGGAGCTGGTCATCGAGACCATCAAGGCTGCCCTGGCGGAAGGGAAAACCGTCAAGATTGCTGGCCTTGGAACGTTTCTCGTCCGAAAGAAAGGTGAGAGAAAGGGCAGAAACATCAAGACAGGAGAAGAGATACCCATTGCTCCGAGAAGAGTGGTGACTTTTAAGGCAAGTCAGCAGCTTAAGGCGATGGTGGAGAAGGTGTAAGCGTGGAAGCCCCAAAAGTCTTTATCAGCTACAGCCATGACTCCTCTGACCATGCCGAGCATGTGCTGGCTCTATCAGACAAGCTCAGGCAGGACGGCATAGACTGCCACATTGACCAGTATGAAATATCACCGCCAGAAGGATGGCGCCGGTGGATGGAAGACCGAATCGAGTGGGCAGACTTTGTTCTTGTGGTATGCACTGAGACCTATAACCTCCGGTTTCGGGGCAAAGCTCCATCTGGCCAGGGTAAAGGTGTTAAATGGGAAGGGGCAATATTGACCCAAAACCTCTACGACGCTGAAGCGCAGAACACCAGGTTTATCCCTGTTGTTTTGTCATCGCAGGACACAGAGCATATTCCTGTTATCCTGCGAGGGCAGAATTACTATGACATAAGCACAGATAAAGGCTACGAAGCCCTCTACCGGCATCTGACGAATCAACCTCGGATCTCAAAGCCAGCTCTTGGCAAACTTAAGTCCATGCCTCCTTTAAAGCCGAAACAGGATGAGGCATCACCTCAGCAGTCAGGGCAGACCCTGCCAAAAGTTCACCTTCGCTCAAAGCCGATAGAGAATCTCTCTACTGACGACGTGAAGAAAATGCTCAAAGAGAGGGATTTCTTTGAAATTAACAATAATAAACAAGGCAAGGGACTGAACCATCAATACGAAGTCATAGAGAGAGAAGGTGTGAAGCTGGTCATTGACCACACCACGGGCTTAACCTGGCAGCAGTCAGGGTCAGCAAAATATATGTTTTATGCTGATGCAATTAGGTGGATAGATGAGTTAAAGAAAAAGAAATTTGCTGGCTACAATGACTGGCGTCTGCCCACGCTTGAAGAAGCCATGTCCTTAATGGAGACTGAAGAGAAAAATGGTGGTTTGTATATTAGTGAAGTATTTGACCAGACACAGAGTTGGATATGGACGGCTGACAAAAAGGCCGGTTCGGTCGCGTGGGTGGTCTACTTTGGCTACGGTGATTGCAACGGCAGCCATGTGGACCTCAACTACAACGGTCGTGCCGTGCGCTGAGGACAATTTGATTATTCGATCATTTGAGTTATTTGATTATTTATCCCTGTGGCAGGTAACCATGACGTGATATAAAAATAAGGACATCGACAGCCTTCCTCGATACCATTAAAGAAGGGCTGAAAAAGGGCGAAAAGGTAACACTTATCGGCTTTGGCTCGTTCTGCCGTGGTTGAGAGAAAGACCAGGACAGGCAGATACCCCAAAACAGGAGAGCCGGTATCTCTACCGGCATCAAGAACAGTGAAGTTTAAGCCGGTAGAAAAATTGAAAGAGGTGCTTACCTGATGGACGACAACAGAACCTGGGCAGTTTATACAGCCCGCACGTTGTTGAAAGATAATCCCTTTTTTCTCGATACCGAAACAACAGGTCTTGATGATTACGCTAAAATATGCGAACTCTCGATTGTTGATGTATCAGGTATGATCCTGATGGACACGCTCATAAGTCCACTCGATCCTATCCCGCCAGAGGCTACCAAAATACACGGCATAAGTAATGCGATGGTTGACGGTGCGCCCTCATTCCCTGACGTGCTCCCCCGGCTTCAGGCTATCCTAAACGGTCACACAGTAGTAACCTACAATTGTAGCTACGATTTTCGCTTGTTATGGCAGTCTGCAGTAGCCCACGGAATAAACTCTACCGGTCTTGACTATAAAAACTTTCACTGTGCCATGAAGCTCTATGCACTTTTTCATGGTGAGTGGATTGAAAAATATCTGTCATATAAGTGTTATAAACTAAAAAAAGCTGCCTTTGATTGTGGGATTAAGTTACCTGGTAATCTCCACAGGGCAAGGGTGGATGCAGAGCTGACACGGCAGGTTGTTGTGTATATGGCAAACGCCAGAAGTAGCACGATTCCTACCAGTATTCCAAAAGGTGCAGCAGCTCCGCTCTATTTGTAACCAATTGCAAAGGCATGGATTAGGAAAAGGCTAAGAAGAAAGGCAGTAGCATGAATTATGACAGAGAAGCTTGACCCGAAAGAATCCCTATGACGTTCATTTTACTTGCTTCATGCGTCAGAGCTGGAAAGAATCGGTATATAGTGAATGGTATTACAAAATAAAGCTATAATATAGAATCCGCCCAAATGGAGCTAACCTATTGATAAATATTGATTCTAATTTAACATTGTCGAGGTACTTCTAAAGAAAAATAACGTTTAGAGTTAAAATAAATTAAGAGCATTAGAAGGGAGGTGGAATCATGGCAGTATTAGAAAAAACTATTACCATAAATGCCCCTGTGGAGAAGGTCTTTAATTTTCTCATTAAGCCAGAAAGCTGGAAGGAGATTTACCCCAAAATAACTGAGATAAGGGATATCCAGTCTCTGCCCAATGGTGGTTATCGCTTTTCATATAGGTTTAATATGTTTGCTGGTATGCATTGTGAGATTGATACAGAGAATACTGATGTAGTGGTCAACCAACGTCTTGCTTATAAAAATACCTGTGGTGTTAAAGGAATAAAGCGCATAGAGTTAGACGAAACTATATCCTTCAGTTCTGAAGATGGCAAAACTAAACTGATCTACAGAGCTGAAAATAAAGTTTCTGTACCAGTTATTGGCGTATTGATTGAGACATTTCTTATGAAGATGAACGAGCGGATGGTAAAGACATGCTTGGCTAATATCAAAGCTCAAATGGAATAAACAGGAGAATCAATAAGAATCGTTTTTGAGACAAGGAACTTAGGAGTAGATTCGGTGTGATTTTATAGAGTAGTCTTTAATGGATAAGTTATCGCTTTTCTGCTTTCAGCTATCAATGCGATAGAATCAGGAATTTATTTCCTACCCACAGGCATTATGCAAAGAGGCACTTCCCTGTCTGGCATATTCAGAACCGCTTTCACTTGACCATCATAAAAAGCTCCAACAAATACTGTTCCAAGGTTTAATGAGACTGCCTGTAAATAAATGTTCTGAGCTGCATGACCAATCTCAATATGCACATATTGAATGCCTCTTTGCCCGTATTTACCAGTAGTCCGCTCATAAACAGCCGACAAGACGAAAACAACGGCGCCGTTTTTGATACAACTTTGTCCTGGAGCAGCAGTATATAATTCAGCTCGTTTATCACCGTCGCTAATTTTAACCAGTTCATGTCCAGAGTGTTTATACTTATAAACTCCATCAGCCAGGTCCTTAACATTCCCAACAACTATATACACTTCAAGCGGATAAAGAGCTCCTGCTGAAGGTGCTGTTCTAAAACCCCTTGAACCTGTAATTCCTTGAACTGCCCAAAGCAGTTGTGAAACTTCAGAAAGTGTCAGTGGTTCGTCTTTATATATTCTAATTGACCTTCTCTCAAGCAAGGCCCTCTCAATTGATACTTTGCTATCATATTTAGGCTCTGGTAGTTTGATTATATCCATAGACTTAGAGGACATCCGGCTCACTTCTTGCTTATTATCGATAAGTTGTGATTTATAAGACATTATCACAGTTATGGTAAATATTCATATTTGATTGCAAGAATTATAATATTTTCTGTAATTTAAGTGAGTTATCTAACAATAAGCAAATTCTGAGCCGGATGTCCTCTTAAGTTCCTGCGTAGATTTGCTTTTTAATGGCAATGTTGTGATTAATAATACGACCACAAAAACCATTATGGTTATTAGGAACAATTTTTTTGACATCTTGGATTAAATTTTAAAATTTCTAATATGGTTCGTCTGTCCCAAAGACATCAGATTTGAAACTCACTTTTCAATTTTTCCGAAGCTGTAAACTTAACAGTCTTTGACTCTGGTATCTGAATAACCTCGCCTGTCTTAGGATTCCTGCCTGCCCTGGCCTTACGCTCAGCCACTGAGAAAGAGCCAAACCCAATGAATCCAACCCTGCCTCCGTCCTTCAGTCCATCTTTTACAGCCTCCAATAGCTCATCCATCGCCTTTTTTGCCTGAGCTTTTGTAATGCCTGCTCCTTCAGCCATACGGCTTATTATGTCTGCCTTTTTCATAACCCTCCTTGTTCGTTGTTTACCATCACCTTAACCTGCTCACTCGCCTTAAACATCACCATCCATCGAGCTTTAACTGGTATCTCCTCGCCAGTCTTGAGATTTCTACCCTTCCGCTCTCCACGCTTCCTGACCAGGAACGTACCGAAACCTGAGAACTTAACGGTCTCACCTTCGGCCAGGGTCTCTTTGAGCGTGGCAATAACCAACTCAACAGCGTTAGTGGCTTCCTTCATCGTGAGGCTGACTTTTTCGTGGACGGCTCTGGCTATGTCGGCTTTGGTCATATCTGTTTACTTCTTACTTCTTTTAAGGTGATGTTACCCAGGTGTCCATGTGGCATCAATCTCTTTCACAATACGGTCAGTCTCCGTCAAGGCAACGATTATTTTTTGATAGTGCAAAATGTCATCAAACGACAATACCCTGCCATGCCTATACTTAAGCCATTTCTGAGCAGGCTGATAGCCTCCAATATAAAACTCCCATGCCACAAGTGGCACCTGGTCAAAATATTGATTGTCGTTTATCCATACCCTACCCAGATTGTTATCAGTGTCGTAGAGTTCCCAATCTTTCTTAGCTATTCTTCGGGTTATGCGGTTGTCTCCGTCTTTCGGATAAGTAGTGATGAACTGTTCAACCTTTGGGCTTTCAAGTAGGTGAAGTTGGCGCAATTCTCCGCCCATAGTAACAAGTTGCCAGAAGGTGTCTTTGTCTTCAGGGTAAGGCACACGTGGGAAGTCGATTTTGAGAAATTCTTTGTATTTCTCTCGATAAGTTGGGCTATGCAATACAGCGTAAATGTAGTCCAGTAAGTCTATAGGGGCAAATGTGCCTTCGGTGGTTTCTTTTTCATGGGTAAAGGTAAGGTTGAGTTTATCGGCGATTTGCTGGACGATTTCTTTGTTTAGGTTAGGGGTGCGGGTTTGATTGTCGATTAGGGCTTGTTGGTCTGTGGTTTCGGGATAGAGGTAAAGGGGGCACAGATTACCAGAACCAAATCTCCCAGCAGTGCCAGTTAAATTAAATTCAATGATGTTTTTTGAAATAAAAATATATTTCCAATCACCAACGCTTTGTCTAGATATTACCAATCCCACATTATTTCCTTTAAGAAAATGTTGCATGACTTTATATACTATACGCCAGACTAACTTATTTTCATAAAAAATAAACTTGTTATCAAATGGACGATAAGCAATGGGCTTAATAAATTTTGTTAAGTTATTTTCATTTTGTAAATTTTTTCAACCATCTAAAATATTCCATCCTTCCTTTTTTCTAACATTAAAATTTCTATGTAATAAATCTACTTCTGGTTTAGATTTTTTAAAATCAGCAAACCTTTCTAATAAAATATCCTTACTATCATCTATTACAAAATCATCGTGTGCTGTAGTCATTCCTACACCATTAACGAGGAATAAATTTACTACTGAAAAACTATTTTTATATTCTTTTTCCGTTTCAAAATCTTTTGTAACAAATAGATAAAGTGGCTTACTAATTTTTAATTCAGAAAAGTCTATTTCTTTGACTCCGTTTTGCCACAAAAAGCTATATTTTTCTTCTCTATTTCCATACAAGTCATAATGAAAAACTTTACCCAATTCGTTTTTCTTCTTTTGCCCAGCCGTTACAAAAATATTAATTGATACCCCTTGCTGAATATCAAAAACATTTTTATCAGGCAAACCATCAGGACAAACTTCTTTCTTTTTAGCGTTGCCGTGCAAATCTATTACATAAAATTTGTCAAAAGTAGAGAGCAAGTGCCAGCGCATTCCTCGAAAAGTTGGGTTATCTAAAAAGCTATGATTGTTGATATAAGCCAGTATCCCTTCTCCATTTTTCTCTACAAAATACTGTCCGTATCGTATAAATTTTACATAATCATCATTAAGCCATTTTGGATTTTTTTCTTGTAATATGCCACCGCCTGGCTCCTGTTTATAATCTTTCAATAATTCCTCTATCCACTCTCCTTTATTTGCAGAATGTCCACTATACGGCGGATTCCCCAACACAACCATCACAGGCGTATCTCGCTTAATATGATTGGCTTCATTGGCTTCAGTAGAAAGCCACTGGGCGAACAAAGTCCCTGTATCTGGGTGATATTCTTCCAGTGAATTAGTAAGAAAGATTCTAAAACGCTGTGAATTCTTTGGCTGATAACCTGTTTCTTGAAGCAATAAATCAAGTTTCAGGTGTGCCATTGCATAAGAGGCCATAAGGAGCTCAAAACCGTTCAGTCTCAGTATCAAGTCGTTCTCTACATAGCTGCTCCAAATGCCCTGCATGGCTTTAAATCTCGTGTTATAGATATGCTTAACAATTTGAGCAAGAAAAGTTCCTGTCCCCGTAGCTGGATCAAGTATCTGAACCCGATGAACTTCTTCCTCTACCTGCTTATATCCGGTCTTAGATCGCTTATCTATAGTCTGAGTGTCTACTTTGATTTTAATCTTACTGTTGTCAGCCAACCCCTGTGGTAGCCCGAATTCTGTTTTTAAAATGTCGTCTACAGCCCGCACGATGAAGTTAACCACTGGCTCTGGCGTGTACCAGACGCCTCGTGACTTTCTAAGCTTTGGGTTATACCTGGCAAGAAAGGTTTCGTAGAAATGAATCACCGGGTCATCCTGCCCGGTGCTTTTTCCAAAATCTTGCATGATGGATTTAAGATCAGCAGCTCGGAATAAATCAGCCAGGTTATTTATTGTTGATTTAATGCGATCATCAATATCATACCCTGCTATGTATTGAAAGAGCTTACGAAGAAAGGGATTAGACTTTGGAATGAGTTCAGCGGCTTCCTGTCTTGAAAGGTTCTCAATTGTTGGGTCATGAAGCCTGGCTGCAAACATACCATAAGCCAGAGTCTGGGCGTAAATGTCAGCAAAATCTTTAGGTAAAAGATCATGAATGAGGACTTCACGAAAAGCCTTAAGCTGTCCTTTGAGCGAGGTATTCTCTTCTGTTTTTTCATCAGAAGTCACAGCATTTTCAAGGATATTCTGAAGTAGACGGGCTTTAGCTGCCATCAATTCAGCCAGTTTTTGTGCTGATTTGATAGTTTGCCCAACAAAGGTGCAGAACTCAGTAATCAGATCGGTAAACAGGGAAAAGTTTTCAGGTATAGGAATAACCTTGCCGTTTTGAATCTTAGCAATACGGATTTCATGAATAGGCTGGTCGTCTTGAAAGAATTGAAACCAGAGATAATCGGTGATAATCAGGTTATCGAGTGCCTTACGATAACGATGAAATTGTTCTTGATATAGCCTTGAGTTGAGGTCTTTGCCAATGTCTTTGGCTTCAATGTAGCCAATGGGTATCTTTCCTGTGGTAATCACGTAATCTGGATTACCACAGTCTGTGACATTGGCTGGCTCGTTGGTGATTTCAACATGAGGAGCTAAGGAACAGAGCAGGTTTTCTAAATCTGCTCTGTAGCCATGTTCTTTTGAGATGCCGCTTTGGTATTTCTTGTTAACTCGATTGATGTATTCCTGGATGATGGTCATAAATATGTTAATTTTTCATAAGATTCCATATCGTAGCAGACTTCTAAACTTTTTTACCTTTTATAATCCTTCCTATAAGGGGACAAAGAGGAAATATTGGGGGTTGATATGCCAAAGAAAGAGAAAATATTTAAGGGAAGAGAAAAAGTTGGTCAGTAGCCTGTTTTTTTTGTTACAATTGTATACATTGTAATACAAAGAGGATGAGCCGGGTGATTATGAAAACAAGCGTATTGACAATCCGTATCGATGAAGACATAAAAGAACGTCTCAATAAACTTGCTGAGGCAACAAATCGAACAAAATCATTTATAGTTGCTGAGGCAATTCGATCTTTTTTAGGCCTCAACGAATGGCACATACAGGCTATTCATGAAGGCATCCGCGATGCAGAGCAAGGACAACTGGTGGAACATGAACGCGTTGTCTCCTGGGTAAATAGCTGGGATTCTGACAATGAGTTAGAGAGACCCAAATGCGACTGAAATGGACCAATCAGGCCATCAATGACCTGGTGTCTGTGCGACGTTACATTGAAAAAGATAAACCAGGAGCTGCACGTCAGATTGTCCGTAAAATTACATCCTCAGCAGAAATGCTTCCTGCCCATCCAGCAATGGGCAGGCCTGGCAGGGTTGCCCACACACGAGAACTCATCGTAATGGGTACACCTTACATACTGCCCTATCGAGTCAAAAGAAAGAGCGTTGAAATAGTACGTGTCCTTCATGGAGCCATGAAATGGCCTGAAGACCTTTAACCGGCAAGATCAAAACTGTCGATAAAACCCCTGAGCTGAAAGACTCAGGGGTTTTATCGACAGTTTTTTATATAAAAAGGCTGGTCAGGAGACTGTTTTTTTGTTATAATTTTATCATATCATAGTATGATATGATAAAATCTCACTAGTGAGGTGCATAATGCCTGCTGTCAGCTTTTATCTTAAACAGGACACCCTTGATGCTGTCCGTACAAGAGCTAAAGCACAGAAGATACCTGTCTCGACAATCATCAGGGAGGCTGTTGAAGAGTACATGAAAACAGATGAATCACGGACAGCCAAAAAGCGTGTCCTTGATGTAATTGTCACCAAAAGGCCTTTTGGTGGAGTAAACCAGTGGGAGGATGTCCACCAGGAAAGGACAGAGGCTGATGTTGACAGGAGTTGATACAGGATTCTTCTTTGCCCTTGAGGATAATAACCCGGTAGCTGTGAAGATATGGACAGATTGTGAGCTCATCACATCTGTCGTGGTCATCTATGAACTTCAGAAAAAGCTCCTTAAGGGTCAGTTTGCTGGCTGGCCTACCCTTATCGATGATATCAGAAAAGCCATGGTCGTGGTTCCCCTTACAGAAAAGACTGCCATGAAAGCTGCTCACCTGGCTCACGGAACAGGAATGCCTGGTCTTGATGCCCTCATCTTAAGCTCTATCCTTGAGGCTGAGTGCAAAGAAATCTACACAACAGACAGCCATTTTGAGTTGTATAACAAAAAGGGTATTACCATTGTTAACCTGAAGAAACAATCTGACAATCATGAAATGGCAGATAACGCGTGACAAATTTCTCTCAAAAATTGACGGCTCTGAAATAGAGATATGTCCCGTGTGCTGTGAGAAGATTGGGGGGTAGGATAATGAAATTACAGTTTGGGTAAACTATCTGCAAGCATGTATAAATTTCAAGAATGAGAAGTATTAAAAGGCAGGGTCTTACGGCTCTGCCTTTCTTTTCTTTTCAAGACCGCCCCCCACCTGCCGATTAATCACATCATGCTCAAACTAACCCATAAACTCACTACCACCCTCATAACCATCCTCTCTCTTACTATCTTCACGCCATCGCCATCCAACGCCAAAGACTACCTCATCGGCGGAGGTGATCTGCTTCAAGTATCCGTCTGGGACAACAAAGACCTGAGCGTCTCAGTCCCTGTTCGTCCTGACGGCAGGATCACCATGCCCTTGCTCGGCGACCTGAGAGCCAGTGACCTCACACCGTCTGAGTTGTCCTCAGTCATTGAAGAGGGACTCAGACAGTTTGTCGAAAATCCCCTCGTTGATGTCATTGTCAAGGACGTAAACAACCACAAAGTCTACGTCATTGGCAATAGCACTTTCTCAGGCAAATACATCCTCACAGACGAAACCACACTCCTTCAGTTCCTTGCAGAGCTTGGCAGCAAACAGCTCGAAACCATCAAAGAAGGCAGCGTTGTCACTCAGGGACCTGACTATCACCATGCCTACCCTCGTGCGACAGGGCATCAAGCTCAGGGAAGGCTTTCACGACCTGTTCGTTAAAGGCGATACAAGCCATGACCTCACCCTTGAGCCTGGCGACATCCTCTATATTCCCGACAACTTCGTCAATAACGTCAAAGTAGTTGGCTCAGTTAAAAACCCCGGCGTTATCACCTACCGAGAAGGAATCACCGCTCTTGATGCCATCCTGGCTGTGGGCGGATTCGATGAGTTTGCCAACGAAAAAGAGGTGATCATTGTCAGGTGTAAAGGTGACAAGAAGAAAGAAATCACCGTGAATATGAAAAAGATTCGTAACTACTCAGCCGTCTACTGGTAGAGCGGTAGTTGCCTAATAGAGAGTAATTGTTTTATATTAACATCATGAACTTTCGAATGCCAACAACTGAAGAAATATATGCAGCCATTGAAAGAGGTAAAGAAGCTGTTGTGGAGCTATTCGCTGAAGTGGGCAGGCAGGTGGAAGAACTAGCTGGTCAATTGGAAAAACAGGCTGAGGTATTAAAGGAATTACAAAACCGCCTGTCAAAAAATAGCCGAAATAGCAACAAACCGCCATCAAGTGATGGATACTGCAAACCGAAACGGACGGAAAGTCTGAGGAAATCTGGTCAGAAACCGAACGGCGGTCAACCTGGCCATGAGGGGCATACACTTGAAGCCTCTGACAAACCCGACCGCACGAATGTTCATGAAGTGGACAGATGCAAGGATTGTCAGGCCTCACTCAAAGATGTGGAAGCGGCTGCCTATGAAGAGCGGCAGGTTTTTGATATTCCAGCGATACGTATTGAAGTCACGGCGCACCGTGCTGAAATAAAAATTTGTCCCAAATGCGGCAGTGAAAATAAAGGGAAATTTCCCGAAAGCGTGACACAGCCTGTCCAATATGGCAACGGAGTCAAGACATGGGCAGCTTATTTAACCAATCAGCACTTCATTTCTGTAGAGCGCACTGCAGAAATTTTTGAAGATCTGCTAAGCCATCGCATATCCGAAGCAACGGTGCTTAAAGCCGGAGAAGAACTATCGGAACACCTATCACCTGCGGTGGAAGCGGTGAAAGAGCAGTTACGGGCAGGAGAGGTTCTGAATTTAGACGAATCCGGTTTACGAGTGAAAGGAGGACTTCATTGGCTGCATGTCGCATCCACTGCCAAACTCACTCACTATGAAGTTCATGCCAAACGCGGCAAAGAAGCAATGGATGAAATCGGCATTTTGAAGGACTTCAAAGGCACGGCAGTGCATGACCACTGGAAGCCGTATTTTAAGTACGAACAATGCAGTCACGGTTTGTGCAACTCCCATCACCTCAGAGAACTTCAATTTATTGAAAAGCAGTATCAACAGCCGTGGGCAAAAGAGATGGCAGAACTGTTGCTTGAGATAAAAGATGCGGTGGAGCAGACCCAACCGCAGGCCGATTGTCTACTGCCGGAGCAGATTATAGGATTTGAAGTGCGCTATGATGAGATTGTCAAAAAGGGTTTTGACACTAATCCTCGTCCCCAGTCTGACGAAAATGAGGGGGAGGTCAAGAAAAGAGGACGCTCCAAAGGAACACCGCCGCTTAACCTTCTTATCCGGCTGAGGGATTTCAGTCCTGAGGTATTGGCTTTTATGTATGACTTTCGCGTGCCCTTTGATAACAATCAAGGGGAGCGGGATCTGCGTATGATGAAAGTCAAACAGAAGGTGTCAGGCTGTTTCAGAACTGTTGAAGGCGCCGGTCGATTTGGGCGTGTCCGCGGTTATATCTCCACAGCCCGCAAAAACGCTGTCAATGTGTTTACGGCTGTTAGAGACGCCTTTTGCGGGAAACCTTTTATCCCATCCTTTGAACCTCAATAAAAAAAGCCTCTTTCATGGAGTAAGTGAAAGAGGCTTTTTTGTTAGGCTGAGTAGTTACAAAGATTCTAAGAAAAGGCAGGCTTGAGGAAAACGTGGTGCTTGAGCCAGGTGATTTGATTATTGTGAAGGAGAGTTTATTTTGAGGGGTCCGTTTTTTCTTTATTTTTCTAAAAAAACAACAGCAGCGATTTTCTATAAGAATTTCTTCCAACACTAATGTAAGGTCAGTAGTTATTGTTTTCTAAAAACTTTCTAAAGACTTTCAAGGGAAAAAATGGGGCGAAAAGATGCTTTATAACGGTAGGTTAGCCAGATGCCGCTCCACTCAGATGGTAATAGTTCTCCACTCAGATTTATTATTGATATTAGAATTAATATTCTAATATAATATCGAAGATATTCTTTATATTCTTATCAAAAATAAATAATAGTGAAGGTATTTAATAGAGTTGTTCCTTAATAAGCGATCTTGCTTATTTTACGCTGTATTAAAGTTTGATTTTAATTGGCTAAAAATTTAAAAAGGAACAACTCTAATGAACAATCATAAACCGGTATTGAAAGATGATATAAATTTTTTAGAATATCCGAATTGGCTTATAAGCAAAAGGAATTCTCCTAAAACATACACTATAAAAAAAGACAATGGAGAGTATGTTATTTCTACGACAGAAAATATAGATCGATTACCGGACCGAATTGATAAGATTATACTTTACTATTTAATGAGTCTTTTGATGAAAAATAATTTTGAAGATAGAGTTGTAGACGTATCAAGGTATCAAATTGCTAAGGAAGCTTTAGGGAGCTTCAGATATGACCGAATTATGCTCGGATTAAGACGATGGCATAAAGTATCCATAGATTTTAATGGAACTTTTTATGATGGAGATGGTTACTCTACAAGATGTTTTCATATTGTTGATGATGTAATTTTAAAAAACAACAACTTAAAGATATTTTTTAATGTTCAATTTTTAGAACAAATCAAAGCTTCACAGTATTTCAAATTAATAAACTTCAATGAATATAAAAGGCTCAAAAGACCTGTTTCAGCCCGGTTGTATGAGATTCTCATCAAGACCTTTAAAGATAGGGACATATGGCAGATTGGAATCATAAAACTTGCAGAAAAACTGACTTTAGAAAAAAGAGAGGGGAAGGAAAACTATTATCCTTCTGATCTCATCATAAAACTAAGACCAGCGATTAATGAAATTAACAAAAACACCGGGTTAAAGATAAACTTTAACTACAACAAAGAGACCCATATCTGCACTTTTGCGAAAGTAAAACCAATTGACAGCAGTAATTCAAAAAACAAACCAGAAGAAACGCCTCTGCCTGAAGACAAAAATTTCAAAGCTCTCACCTCCCTTCTGCCCGCAGAGCATCAGGGTAAAAAGACAATCCTCGAATCAATTGCCAGTTCATATCAAAAGCATGGCTTTGATTACACGGCAAGAAATATTAAATATACTAACCGACATTGCAAAGGTAACTATCTCGACAATGTTAAATTAGGAGTTTCTTATTTATTGTAATACCAATAACTTGCGATAACCTATCTCGTAAGCTTTGGATTCCCGCTTAAGACATGCGGGAATGACGATTTTAATAAGTGAGTGGTATTACAAAATAAAGTTTGAATATACAATCCGTCCAAATGAAGCTAACTTCCTGATAAATAATGATTCTAATTTAACATTGTCGAGCTATCGTGCCTATCTCAATAAGGCTCTTAAAGAGGACTGGGGATTAGCCATTGAGGAGGATGAAAAAAGAAAACAGAAAATCATAAAGGAACAAGAAGTTAAGAATCGACAGGAACAAGAGGCATTAAAGCAGCAGAGAGAGTTGCATTGCCAGGTCAAAGAATATATGAAAACTTTATCTCCAGAGGAATTAGAGACTCTGAGAGAGGAAGCGATTGGTCGCTTAGATGAAGAAGCGAAGAAGAATGCTGAAAAATTCGATAAATTAGAACTGTTAGTCAGGATGGTGATGGAAGAGATCATAGGAGAGCAACTGAAAGCGTCGCAGTGTCAGAAGTGAAAATGGAATAAAAACAGTTACAATAGGAAAAGATTATGAAAAACAACAATACAACAGCAGCCGTTTCTGTAGGAGATCCCTGGCAAGAGCTCTACGGAAGCGGTTTTTCATTTTATGAGCTGTTATTTTTCTGTGATAATTGATTGAAGGTAATTATACCATCTTTTCTAATAAATGGAGAGCGGCGTAGTGTCGGTAGTGATGCTGATAAAGCATGTCGAATTTATTCCTCTTCCCATAATTTTATTAACCACATAGATGCAGTAGCTTACGTCAAAAGTTTCTACGCAACTTTCACGTCTAAATCGTATAGTTGAATCTATTTGTCACAACCCTAAATCTAAAATAGAAATAAACAAGAAACTTTGTGATTGTAAATTCAAATTGACAAACTGTAATCTTTGATGTTTTCATTGTTTTAATATTTAGTAATACAAAAAATTTCCGTTCATATGTGTTTTAAGGTGAAACCGCATTATTGCAGATCTAAAAATCATTATTAACTGTCTTATTAATCAGCAAAAAATGAGCGAATAGGCTATACGTAATACCATATCTTCACCTTAAAACACATATGAGCGAATATTTCTTTTCCATTTTTTATTATGTAGATATATTTTTGATAGATAAAGCCAAACTCTGAGTGATCAGGGGACGGAAAGTTACGGGTCTTGACGATAAGATGGCCGGATTGCCTATCTATAGCTTTTCAGATATTTAATTTCCACTTTTATATCTTAACAATATGATAAAACATTATTTTTTTATAGAGGTAGGGAAACTATTTTTCTGAAAAACTATATAAGGTGATTCGGCTTTTTTGTTGTTTTAAAAGGAGGTGATGTGTGTGATTGTAAGAAAGTGATTCAATAATGAAATCTTATCTTATCGTGTTATGATTTTAAAAAAATATTATCAAAAAAGGGGAAAGAAAATGTTTACAAGAGCACTTAGATATGCCGCATTCATCTGGCTATTTTGTATGAACGTTCAGACCGTGCACGCGGAAATGAACATGGTAGAATTTCAACAAACGATGTACGTCTACGCGACAATAGTTAAATCTTACGAGCTGGCAGCAAGGCTTGATAGGCTGAACGCTGAAGAATGGCAGGCCTTGTATGAAGCTTTCGGGCCGCACAGGGAAACCTTCGCCAATGCTGTCAAATTCATGGAAAAACAAGCCACCGAGAGCCATGTCTATACTCCACAGCAAAGCCTGTTACGGGAAGGCCCGTCGATTGCGCCAGCGTCGCCCCTTTTGCCACAGGCTGAATTCGTCCCGCGTTATCCAGAGGGCTCTACCTACGATACCTTCGTAGCCACATTGCCGGGTTTTGGACTCCTTTTTGATGGAGACCTTCCGGGCACCAACGACGATCGGTGCGATGACGATGGGGAGGCTGGCGCGCGAATCGCAAACGGGGTGCTGCAATTTGCAGCTATCGCCGCAGACACGCTTTGCAATACGATCGTTGTTATCCTCGGTGAGGGAACGAATTTACCAGCGTGCGTTGCCGCAGGTGTTGCACACGCGGCTGTCGAAGCGGACGACATCGTTCTCCAACAATGTGGTTACCAAACGGCCCTGGTCGACAGCGCCGAAATCGAGGCCGCGTACGAGAACACGCGTCGTATCATAGAAAACCAGCTTGAAATCGTCGAACTGAAGCGCATCCATATGCAAGTGGTAGGCATTCCGGCGCAAGGCTGTTCACAGGGATATTGGAAGAACCATACCGAAGTCTGGGATAGTGCGCGCGGCGCGGATATCGTCCCTGGTTTCGACCCCGGCACTCTGTTCGACGATGTGTTTGGACTCGATGCCGATACGGGTGCCGGGCTCAGAAACGGTGCGACGCTATTGGATGCACTATCAGCGAATGGCGGCGATACGATCGCTCAAGCGCGCAACGCGGTCACGTTGCTTCTGAACACAGACGCGCAGAATGCCGGGTTCGCCTTGCCCTGTTCGCCCGTGATCATCGGGGATATCGGATCGTTTGTGCTGCCGATCCCAATACTGAAACATTTCTTGCTGTCGTCGGATGAAGCGGGGGTGCCGACCGATGTCGTCGTTGATAGGGTCAACGCCGCACAGCTGTTGACTATGGCAACGAGTTTCACGGATATCACTGCTGGGATGACCGCGACGCCTGTTGAAACCGGGATTCAGCAACTCAAGATTATTATTCCGCCGGAAAATAAAAACTTTAACGTTTTTCAATTCATTGCAATACACGACCATGGAACGACAACTCTTGACGGGGCTCCGATCAAGCACTATGGCACTATACTTATCCATCTTGACCATGGATCGAACCTTGGGATGGGTCAATAAAGCAATGTAGGGCGGATTCGCGTCAGAGACTGTGATAGTATTCTAATTTTTTTTGAATTTTCAACATCAACAACGAAGAATCAATAACTTACAGCAATTTTTTTGCTGTTTTTTGTCGATTTCAGCTGTTTTTGATAATACTTTCACAGTCTCGTCAGCAAACCACCATAGCTTGGTTTGGCGTATTGCCTATCGGCGAATACGCCTTACGGGTTACGGGTTGTTTAGTTACCGTTCCTGATGTAAGCACTGACCGCTTTTTAGCCGCTGGTCAACTGTTCGGGCGAAAAATCATCGACACTTATTGCGAGCAGACGAGCTTGTTCGGCCTGGTTAATTAAATCGGCTTCGGTTTCGGTGATGATGCCTGCCTGTAACGCCTCCTGTAGTAAACCCGGTAAAGTGCCTTTGCTTAACAGACCTTGCTTTTGGGCATTACGTAGTTTTGTTTCAATGGGGGCGGCCAGCAATACGGTTTTGAATGCGGCTTCTATTCTACCGGTCGCGTCATTCGGGTTGTCGTTAATGTAAATGCCCTGCGTCAAGCGGTCGCGGGCAGGATTATCGTGTAAAAGTAGCTGCGCTAGTTGCCCGGTCAGTTTATCACGGGGTGTCGCATAAGGTTTTCCTAACGGAAACAGCGCAGCTCGCAATAGGAAGGCAGGTATATGCTTCCCCCCTTTGTCAAGACAGAAAAACTGAAAACTTAAGCTTGTTGAAATATCCTTTTTGATACTTAATTATTAATGTTTTTTTTGACACTTGACTTGTCTTTATAAGTCAAGTTGTGAACCGCCTTGTGCGGTTCACTCAATTACCGACCAGCACACATTCCTATTTATTTCTTTAACTTCATAAATCAACTGTGTTTTATTTATTATCATTTTAGCCTAATTTACCACTAAAATAGACAGATGCTGGAGTTTGATAATTCAGAGACTGATGAGGCCGCTCATCGTTGTAATAATTCAGATAATCACCTATTCCTTTTATCGTTTCTTCTCCTGTTTCATAGTCTTTTATGTACACATCCTCGTATTTCAATGACCGCCAAAGTCGTTCGATAAAGATATTGTCAAATACTCTTCCTCGTCCATCCATGCTTATCTTTATCTCTTCTGCTTTTAGACGAGAAGTAAACTCTTTACTCGTAAATTGGCTGCCTTGATCCGTATTAAATATCTCAGGCTTTCCTTGAGCGATGGCTTTATCCAACGACTCCAAACAAAAAGTTGTATCCAGTGTGTTAGAAATTGACCAGGACAATACATACCTCGAATACCAGTCCATAATCGCTACAAGATATAAAAATCCCTTGGGCATAGGGATGTATGTTATATCACTGCACCAGACATGATCGGAATGCTCTATCTTTAAACCTCTTAACAGATAAGGATATTTAACATGCTCTTCTGTGGACTTACTCATATTTCGTTTTGGACAAATTCCCTCTATACCCATTTTATTCATCAATCTTTCAATTCTCTTATGGTTGACATGGTGGCCATGCTGACAGAGCCATTCTGTTATACGAGGCACTCCTAAAAATGGATGCTTCGTGTATTCCTCATCTATCAGCTTCATTAACATCAAATTGTACTCACTTTCTCCTGCTGGTTTGTAGTAGTAACTCCCACGAGCCATGCCGAGTAAGTCGCATTGGCGAACTATACTTATTTCATGATGTCCCAAATCTACAAGACCCCTTTTTTCTGTCAGAGATAATGACAGATTTTTTTTTAAGCCATTCTAGTTCAACTTCCAATTGTCCTATCTTTTGGTACAACATGGCAATTAGTTCTTCATACTCTTTTGTCATATTATTTTGGTGGATTTCCTGTGAAAATATTAATGGTATACTATCTAAAAGCTGTTTTTTCCATTTTCCAATCACGCCTGGATGTACTCCATATTCTGTTGCTATTTCATTTAGCGTTCTTAACTCTTTTAACGATTCCAGAGCCAACTTTCCCTTAAATGCTGCATCATAGTTTTTTCTTTGCATTAAAAATCCTCCCCTTTTCTTGTCTGAGCTTTTTTAAACTTATTGTGTTATAAACAAGCTTAGCACCCTGTCTAGTTTTCGGGGGGAATTATAGTATGCGGGAGGGCAGCAGCCAGAACACGGTCAGCAGGGATTGCTGGGTGTGGTGCAAGCTTTGTTGGCAAGCCCAGTGCAAAAGAGGTAAATCATCCGTTTGTGCGCCCTGATTCTCAAAGTGTTTGAGCACGTAGGAACACAGATGAAGTTACGTGATGATTACAAAGGGTATGTCTGAAAGGTTAAAGAAAGTAGCACGATGGCAAGGAGTCAGTGTCAGTGGGTTGGTTCGGATAGCTATTGATGAATTTTTTCGGCTACCTAACGTTAAGGAATTTCTTGAAAAGTAACTCCTGGCATACCCCCATGAAAAGTTATAGCAGCGCCCCCCAGCCTGTGGATCTGGTAGTTCTCTCTTGAAGCTTCTGACTTGCGCATCGGCCCCATGGTTAGGCTGCCTATGGGAAGGGTAACTGTTGCATCTGTCAGTACCAAGATACCTCTGCCCATAGCTTGTAGCAGCCTTGCCATTGCATGAAAACAGGTTAGCCTATGTGAGGTATGGCTATCTCTGCCCTTACGCCAGTGGCTTGGTTCAGCAGCTCCTGGAATCCACAATAAAAACTTGGGCATAACGCAAAAACATCACAAATGCGTCATAGATAAATTGCTTTAAAAGAGCGGTCTTTCGACCACTCCATCGATTTGATTTATATAGATAATTTTTCTACATAAGACGCAAACATTTATAACACCGTTGGGTTATTTAAGATTTAGAGCGGTCGAAAGTCACTGTAAAAATAAAACAAAAAAGAGAGCCACCAGAATCGAACACTTCCGACAACTCTCTAATGACTCTCTTCACCAGCAGCAGCAGCGCCCCCATCCTCTTTGAGCACCCCCCCCCAGCGTCCGATAAAAGTGCTTTACTAAGGCTTATGAACATCCTGATGCTTAGAGGACATCCGGCTCACTTCTTGCTTATTATCGATAAGTTCTTTATTTATAAGACATTATTACAGTTATGGTAAATATTCATATTTGATTGCAAGAATTATAATATTTTCTGTAACTTAAGTGAGTTATCTAACAATAAGCAAATTCTGAGCCGGATGTCCTCTTATCGCACAAGTAATATGGTGGACCGATTGATGAGATGGCAAGACCAATATCTCTTCAATCGGCAGTATTTTCATGGAAAGCTGGAATCAGCCGAATTAGGAGTTCGTGCATGGGTATTGCTTCG
>Ga0209641_10000238_pt1 | contig 48299 bp, 23 predicted proteins | sample RifCSP16_1_FD_184022 | JGI IMG/M metagenome (GOLD analysis project Ga0209641, IMG submission 184022) | Soil microbial communities from Rifle, Colorado - Rifle CSP2_sed 16_1 (SPAdes) (version 2) | ecosystem: Environmental > Terrestrial > Deep subsurface > Rock core/Sediment | place: Rifle... | reverse complement strand
CGATCCGCTCACGTACTCTTGGACCCAGACCGCGGGCCCCGCGGTGACGCTGACCGACCCGAACACTGCGAACCCCACCCTCACCCCCGCTATGGCTGGGACGTACGCCTTCGCCCTCACCGTGAACGATGGGATGGGAGCGAACAACACGGACGCGGTCATCGTGGCCGTCGTGAACCGCGCTCCCGCCGCGGACGCGGGACCCGACCAGAACCTACCCAAGGGGACCCTCGTCACCCTGGACGGTGCGCTCTCCAGGGACCCGGACAACGACGTCCTGACCTACTCCTGGACCCCCGCAAGCGGCGCAGGCTGGAGCCTCGCGAACCCCACGACGGCGACGCCGAGCTTCACGCCGCCCGCGCCCGGCACCTACACCTTCTCCCTGACCGTGGGCGACGGTTTCGGCGGCATGGCGACGGACGACGTGGTCGTCACCGCGACGAACGCGGCCCCGATCGCCGACGCAGGACCGGACCAGGTCGGCGTGTTCCGCGGGGCGACGGTCACCCTCGACGGGACGGCGTCGACCGATTCCGACGGCGATCCGCTCACGTACTCGTGGACCCAGACGTCCGGTCCGGCGGTCGCCCTCGCGGGCGCGAACACCGTTACGCCCTCCTTCACCCCCGCGGCGGCGGGTACACATGTATTCGCCCTGACCGTGGACGACGGCTTCGGCGGCACGAACGTCGACGAGATCACCGTGGACGTGGTGAATCGTCCTCCGACCGCCGACGCGGGACCGGACCAATCCGGTCTGTTCCGCAATATGCTCGTGGCCGTCGACGGAACCCCGTCGACCGATCCCGATGGGGATCCGCTCACGTACTCCTGGACCCAGACCACAGGTCCCGCGGTCGCGCTGACGGGCGCGAACACCGCCACGCCGTCCTTTACCCCGGCGGCGGCGGGCACGTACACGTTCCAGCTCACGGTGGACGATGGCCTCGGCGGCACGGACGTCGACGAGGTCACCGTCACTGTGGTCAACCGCGCCCCGACCGCGGACGCTGGCGGCCCGTACGCCTGCCCCGCGGGAGGATCCATCACTTTCAACGGAAGCGGCTCGACGGACCCCGACGGGGACGCCCTCACCTACGCGTGGACCGTCGATCTCACGTCGCCCGTCACCCTCTCGGGCCCGACGCCGACGTTCTTCTGCCCGAGCACCGGGGCCACGGTCACCGTCACCTTGGCGGTGACGGACCCCGACGGGTTCTCCGACGCGGACGACGCCCCGCTGTCGATCCGGCAGGCAACCGGCGTGGCGGATTGGATGTGGCTTCTGTTCGTCTTGGCCGCGTTGATCGTGCTCCTCCCTATCTTGATCCTCCTGTTCCGGAGGAAGAAGCGGGACGAGGAGACGACAGACGCGCCCCAAGCAGGACCCCCGACGCCGCCGAAGGGACCCTGACAGGTTGCACGGCAGGGCGAGTCGCTCCATCCCCTTGCTCATCATGGATTGGACGAATGAGTTGAGGTCTCCGAGCACGAAAGAAGCTTATAGTGGTATAACGCTCCCGTTATACATGGCATCGGGCGAGGTCATCGTCAAGGCGCGCCTTCTGAAGTGGGGCAACTCGTACGGGATCCGCCTCAAGAAGGCCGATCTCAAGAAGGCGGGCCTCGCCCCTGGAGCAGAGGCGGTCGTGCGCCTCAGCAGACGGAAGGGCCGCGTGGACCTGTCCGCACTTCCGACGTTCTCGGGGGGTCGGCCGGACGATTCCTTCCGACATGACGACCTCTTGGGCCGGGCTCGCCGTCGCGCCTTGCGGGAGAGAACGCGTTGACGCGGGTCGGGGACACGAGCGTCCTCTACGCCCTGTTTTCCGAGGAGGACGCATTCCACGAGAGGGCCATGAACGACGTCGGCGAGTCGGAGCCCATCGTCGTGCCTTCCGAGATCCTTGTGGAGACCGTGGATCTGATCGCATATCGCTCCACACATGGCACCGCGAAGAGAGCTCTCACCTATCTCCTCCAGCTGCCGCACGTGAGCCTCTCCGAGCGGGTGGAGGTCGGGGCCGTCCAAGCGATCTTCGATGACGCGAAGGGGCGGCTGAGCTTTGCCGACGCATTCGTCGTGCAGACGTGCCTTTCTCTGGCGGCGGACGCGTTGGCCTACGACGAAAGAATCCTGGCAGAAGTCCGGCGGCGGCATCCTCGCCCGAAGCGGCGGGCAGGCGCAGCGCGTGAAGCCTGACGGCCGTTTCGGGACCTGATGCCCCCCTCAGTCGCCGGGGCGGTGCCCGTCCGATTTCGATGAGACGCGGAAGCGGGCCATCCGAGGGAGGAGGAACAACGTATGGGTCCCGGCCCGACGGTGGTCTTGGAGTTCGCGTACCTAAGGACCGTGTACCTGGACTACAGCGGGCGACTGCAAAAGGCGCAGATTGACACGGAGATGCTTGCGGGCGGCTGAAGGGTCCGCGCCGCCAAAGGCGCGTTCGAGAAGTGGAGGAAGACGCCCGCCCCGCGCCGAGGCGATCTTCTCCTCGAAACCGCCGGGATCTTCCGGAAGTGAGAGGACGTACCCGCCCGCGTCGTGACGATGGAGATTGGAAGGTCATGCGGAAGGACGGGGCAATGACGTCTCGACGAATGAATGAGGGTGACACTCGCGACGGCCCTGCACGTCGGCGTGTTCGGCCGTGGGCCTCGTGGCGGTTCCAATCACGAACTCCGCGGGCGGAAGTGGGCAACGACGGATGGGCGAGGACACGCACTGGGGCAGGAACCCTGGAAGCACGTCCGGTTCCTGCCACGGGTGCCGGGGACGAGGCAACACGAACACCGAAGGCGGGATCGGCCTGAGAGGGCGGGCTCAGCCTTTCTCCAAGCGCTCGATGTCCGCCAGGTCCTGTTTCGTGCCCCGGGCCCGTTTGCGCCGGACGAGGTCGCGGCGCGCGATGACCCAAACCGTCCGTCCTCCGAAGCGGCGCCGGACGGCGCGTCGGCGGAGGGCCTTGAACTCCGGGTCGAGGAAGAAGTCAATCGTCCAACCGGAAAGGTTGAACGCAAGATGGCGGTCGCCTCGATCCACCGCCGTCCGGGCGACCCGAGGACCGGGTTGACCCGGCACTGCGCCCAACGCACCCATCAGGGAGAACACCCCTTCCACGCGTGCGGGCTCGGAGGAAGTCAAGAGGTCGAGGTCCGCCGTCGCGCGCTCGAACCCGTAGGCGGCCAGGGCGAAGGCCCCGTGGAGCACGAAGGGGATCCGGCGGTTCCGTAGGCCATCGACGACGTCCTGGTACGCCTCTTGAAGCGTCCGCTGGAGGCGACGCCGCGGATGGGCCGACGCGTGGACGAACTGGACGAGTTGGAAGTAGCGTTGCACGGTTCAATCCAAGAGAAGGCGGACGATAAGCTTTGCGGGCGTCCTGACGCATCGTCGGAGCGGCCGAAGATATAAGCCCGGCCGGGCGTTCGTCGCGTCATGGTCCAAGACAACGGCTTCTACATCGGCGGGAAGTGGACAAACCCGCGAGATCGGAAGCGCCTTGAGACGGTCAACCCCGCCACGGGCGAGGTCCTCGCGACCTTCCCGATGGGGACGAAGGAGGACGTGGCCGCCGCGGTGAAAGCCGCCAAAGGCACGTTCGAGACGTGGAGGAAGACGCCCGCCCCGCGCCGAGGCGATCTTCTCCTCGAGGCCGCCAGAATTTTCCGCAAGCGGAAAGAGGAACTCGCCCGCGTCGTCACGAAGGAAATGGGCAAGGTCATTGCGGAGGGCCGCGGCGACGTCCAGGAGGCGATCGACTTCTTCGAGTACGCGAGCGGCGAGGGCCGCCGGCTCTTCGGGCTGACCGCCCCCTCCGAGCTCCCGAACAAGATGTGCTTCACGATCCGCTTCCCCGTGGGCCCCGTCGCACTCATTACGCCGTGGAACTTCCCGATCGCAATCCCCTCGTGGAAGACCGGCGCCGCGCTGATCAGCGGCTGCACGGTCGTGTTCAAGCCGTCATCCCTGACGCCCCTGTGCGGCGCGAAGTTCACGGAGGTCCTCGAGGAGGCGGGCTTCCCGCCCGGCGTCTTCAATTTTCTCGTCGGACCCGGCTCCATCGTCGGCGACGGGCTCGTCGCTCACCCCAATATCCGCGCGGTGTCGTTCACGGGAGGGGTCGACACGGGGAAGCACGTGTACACGACCGCCGCGGAGCGGATGATCAAGGCCGGCCTTGAGCTCGGCGGCAAGAACGCGATCCTCGCGATGGACGACGCGGACCTCGACCTCCTCATGGACGGCGTCGTCTTCGGCGCGTTCGGGACCGCCGGGCAGCGCTGCACGGCCACGTCGCGGCTCATCGTGCAGTCAGGGATCTACGACGAGGTGATCGCCGGGTTGCTCCCACGCGTCGAGAAGCTGAAGATCGGGGACCCGCTCAACGAGAAGACGGACATGGGCCCCGTGGCCAGCGACGATCAGGAAAAGAAGATCCTCGAGTACATCGCAATCGGGAAAAAGGAGGGCGACAAGCTCCTCATTGGCGGCGCGAAGCTTCGCGGCGGGGCGTACGAGCGTGGCTTCTTCCTCGAGCCCACGATCTTCGAGGTGAAGCCGGAGAAGCGCCTCGCGCGCGAGGAGATCTTCGGCCCCGTGCTCAGCGTGATCAAGGTGAGGGACTACGACGAGGCCGTGGCGGTGGCGAACTCCGTCGAGTACGGCCTCAGCTCCTCGATCTACACGCGCGACGTGCGCAAGGCGTTCGCCGCCATGCAGGACCTCGAGGCGGGCATCACGTACGTGAACGCGCCGACGATCGGCGCGGAGGTCCAGCTCCCCTTCGGCGGCATCAAGGCGACGGGGCCGACCGACACTCGCGAGGCCGGCCCGACGGCGGCCGAGGAGTTCACCTACGTGAAGACCGTGTACGTGGACTACAGCGGGCGACTGCAGAAGGCACAGATTGACACACCGCGGACTTTTGGCGGGTGAGCCCTACGCGAGTTTCCGAACGGCGGACTGCTCCTCAACGATGTGGAGGGGCGTCAACCCCTCTGCCTTGGCGGCGTCGTAGAGATCCTGGTCCGCCGTCACGAAATAGTCGCAGCGCTGGTCCTTGGCCGTGGCGATCTGCAATGCATCGGCGGCGTAAAGGAACCGTCTCTCGAGCAGGGTCCATGTCTCATGGAGGAGGTGCCCCCCCACGGAGGCAATCGCAAGGACGCCCAGGTTTGTCAGGGAGGAGATCTCGCCGTGGAGCCTCCCCTTGGCCCGCTGGAAGCCTTGGGGTCGCCTGGCCTTTCGGGCTTTCTTCTGGAGCGCCCCGAGCGTCTCTCCCACGTTCCACTCGGAGAAACAGAGACGGGATCGCCCCGTCGTCGCTTGTCGGTAGAGATGGCTGACCACCCCGGAACCGGGCTCCCTCGCATAGCGTTTCACGATCGCACTCGTGTCGAGGTAGAAGCTACTCACGCTTGCGCCTCATCTCGCGGATGATTGCCTCTGCGGATGGGGTTCCGGGAAACTCTTCCGCTTTGACCTCGTCGAACGTTACGAAATGGTCGTCACGGCCGCAGCAAATGGCTTTGAGCCCCTCAAGGACCTGTCGGTTCGCGAGGCTGTCTCGGAGGATGCTTTCGACTTCCTCGCTCAGACTCCGTAGCTTCCCCCGCTTTCTCACTGCGCGCTCGCGGATCTCCTGAAGGACCTCGCCGTCGATGCTCAGTGTGACCTTGCTCATACCTCTAATGGTATAGACGTCCAGAGGTATAAACCTTGGGTCAGATCCTTGGGTCGAGCGCGGTCGAGCCCGCCGGGTTTGACTCACCTATGGGCGGACGGAATCAAGGTGACTGTGCCGATGGGGCCCGCGAGGCCGGCCCGACGGCGGTCGAGGAGTTCACCTACGTGAAGACCGTGTACGTGGACTACAGCGGGCGGCTTCAGAATGCGCAGGTCGACACGGAAGGCTCGCGTGCGGTTGACCGCTCCCGCCACGGACCCTCACCTTTTGTCGCCGATCCGCGTACGAACGAACGCGTTGAGGTCGCCGAGGACGAGCCCCGTCAAGATGCACCACCGGACGAACGTGGACACGTCCAGGTTGAGGCTCTTCGCCTTCTCCTTGATGAGCTCGAGGAGCTCGGGGTCGATCCGGATCTTGAGGACCTCGGTCTGCCGCTTCTCGGTTGGCATGGGACTCCTTGCGAGGGACCGGGATGTCCGACGGGGATTCATAAGGATAGCGGAGGCCCGGCGCAGCCCGCCCGTGTCCCGGACTACTTCTTCGCGCCGATGGCCCACTCAAGCCGCCGCTCCCGGTTGTGTGCCACGGTCAGCCCGTCCTTGAATTCCGCTTCGGCCTCCGCGAGGTACTCGACGAGCTTGCGGATGCCCTCCCGGGTCGGGCTGCGGACGTCGACCCCCGCCCGGAGGACTTCCTGACGGAGCACCGTCATGGCCATCCGGTCGTCCTCAAACTCGTCCTGCGCCTGTTCGCAGAAGTCGACGATGATCCCATCGAGCGCCCCGACCGGCGTCTTCCGGTCTGCGGTCCGGGAGATCCCCACGGCGACCAAGCTCTCGTACAACTCCTTGATCGGGTCGTGCGGGGTCTTGCCGGACAGGAGGAGCCCTCCGAGGCTCTCGAATGCCGCCTCGACGTTCTCGCCGGTCTTCGCGCTCGTCGTGAGCGTCGTGCTGAGCGGCGGTCGAAGGGCCTCGCGGAGCCCCCCGTTGTACTTGTCGGCGACCTCCGCCAAGTCCGACGGCTGAAACTCGAATTCCCCCTTCAGGTCCGCCTTGTTGCCAACGAAAACCAGGGGGACGTTCTCCACGACCTTGAAGAGGGACGGGATCCAATACCGCTCCAGGTTGTGGAGGGTCTCCCTCCGAGTCAGGTCCGCGACGAGGAGGGCGCCGTGGACGCCGGCGAACGTCCGCGCGTGGAAGGCGGTGTAGCCCTCGCGGCCCAGCACATCCCAGATCATGAGGGTGAGGTCCACGGTCTTGTTCGGGGTCTCGATTCGCAACTCCTTTCGAGAGACCTTGCTCCCGATCGTCATGATGTACGCGTCCTCGAAGATGTCGAAGACGAATCTGCGGGTAAGGCTCGTCTTGCCGACCGCGCTGTCCCCGAGGAGTAGGACCTTCTTCTTCACACCCATCGAATCCTCATCCCCCCGGGCTCCCGAATGGGCGGGGTCTGCGTCCTCCGGAGTGCTTCTTCCGCCAATGCCATCCTGTCGGGAACCTTCATGCGTCGGAACAAATCGATGGAGGCAGCCAGCAATTCTCGGGCTTCAACGAGGTCCCCTTTCTTCAGTCGCATCAAGCCGCATTCGAGGGAGCCGTTGGCGAGTTCGAATTGAGCGCCGATTTCCTTGGACATGCGGCGACTCGCTTCGAACGCTTCGATGGATTCGTCCCACCGGTTCTCCTCGGAGAGGATCATTCCTGCGACTCGCTTCGCGACGGCGATGTGAGCCTTTCGCCCCGTCTGCTCGGCGACTGAGAGGCCCAGGCCGCATAAGTGCCATGCTTGGTCCAAGTTACCTTCCCGGAGGAAGACCTCTGCCATGGCGCAATAGTTCTGGCTCAGCGCCCAGCGGGCGTCCAACTTTTCCGCGAGCGTTCGCCCCTGTTCGAGGGATGCCAAGGCGCGGCCGTAGTCCCGGCAGGCGATGTGTAGCATACCGATTCGGTTCAAGCAGCCAATGATCCGTGGCTGGTCGCCGATTGCTTTCGCGAGTTCGAGGCTGCGTTCCAGAGACTCGAGCGCCTTCCCGTGGTTTCCTCGGTCTGCATGGACCATTCCGATTCTTTGGAACTGGGCCGCTGTCACTGGTTTGTTGCCGAGCTCCTCGGCGACGGTCAGGCTCCGTTCGAAGTACGAAAGAGCCTCGTCGAATTCCCCTTTGGCATGGTGAACGGTCCCGATGTGAGTCATGCAACTCCCGATGCGGCCAATGTTCCCCGTACTCTCAATAATCCGCAGCGCTCTCATGTGGTATGTCAGGGCCTTGTCGAACTCTCCTAGGTCAAAGTGGATTAGGCCCAGGTTTGCAAGCACGGCCGCTATGTCCTTCTTATCACCAGTCCTCTCGCATAGCGCCAAGGTCCTTTCCTGATTCCTGATGGCGGTTTCGTAGTCTCCTTTTTCGTACGCAACGACACCGATCTGGCTCAGGCAGCATTGAGCAATTATCAGGTCGCCGATCTGCTCCGCAAGATTCAGGCCTCGCCTGTCGTGTTCGATCGCTCGGTCGTACTGCCCCAAGTGGTGGTATGCGTCCCCGAGCTCCGCAAGCGTCTCAGCGGCGATGCGCAGGTCTCCAATCGTCTCTGCTATGTCGAGCGCTCGATTTAGATATTCCAAGCTCCTCTCGAAGTCTCCTAGATCGTGATGGACGACCGAAATGGACTTCAGCGCCGCCGCTTCTTCCTTGGAGTTGGTCGCTTTCACGAGAGACAAGGACTCCTGGCTCAACTTCATCGCGTCTTCCTGATGTCCTAACCGCAGGTGGATTCGCCCGATCTCAGACAAGAGGTTCGCCCGCTTGCTTCGATCGGTGGCGAGGTCGAGAGCTTTGCTAAACGAAACGAGCCCGGTCTCGAACTTGCCCTCGAGAACGCTCAGGTCCCCGAGAGATTGGAGGATTTCCAGTGTCTTCTCGCCTTCCGGTTCCAAGTCGAGCGCCTCCTGATAGAACCGAGCGGCTTCCATGTTCGAATAACGCGCAGCGGCTTCCCTCGCCGCCTGTAGCAGGAAAGGCAAGGCCTTCCTCGGGTTCGCCGAACGGTAGTGGTGGAATGCCAATTCCTCGACCGCGGGACTCATGTCGGGACGATTCAATCCATCGATTGCCATCGCCAACCGCCCGTGGTATTCTCTCCTCAGTTCCTTAGGTATCTCGGCGTAGAGAACCTCTTTGATTTTCACATGATCGAACCGGTATCCACTCTCCCTCGAACGGACGAGCTGGTGTCTTCGCTCTAGCCTGTCCAGGGCCTTGAGCACGTCGATGCGGCTGAGGCCTAGCACGAGCGCAAGCGCATCCGACCGGAAGTCCTCGCCCATGACGGATGCCAAGTCAAGCAACTCGCGGTGCGGTGCTTCGACCCGACCGAGCCTGCGAACGAGGACATCGTACACGCGCGTGGGGATCTCCAGATCTCCAAGCTGCCTCGCGAGGGTCCATCCCCCATTCTCCTGTGCGAGCAGACCGTCCTCCATGAGCAGCTTCACAAGTTCCACGACGAAAAAAGGATTGCCCTCCGTCTCCTCGTGAACCCGCTGCGCCAGCTCAGGGATCCAATCCCTTTCTCCCAGGAGGGAGGCGAGGAGTTCCCTTGTTCCGGCTTCCGGCAGCCTTCGGAGTTTGATTTCCTCGTAGAGGTCTTCCCTGGACATCGACTGCATCGCCTCGACGAGGTGGTGGACTCCTCCCTCCGGCGGAAGAAGGTCCTCGGGCCGGTACGTCGCCACAAGGATCAGCCCGCAGTGTCTCGCGTCCCGGGCGACGCTGTGCAACAGCGCCACCGTCGATGGGTCCGCCCAATGCAGGTCTTCGATCGCGAGGAGTGTTGGCGTGGCCAGGGCCATCCGGACAAGTCCCATGGACACGTTCTCGAAAAGGCGGTTCCGCCGCAGCCTCGGAACGCTCTCTCCGCGGTCGACTCCTTCGTACTTCTCCGATTCGAGGAGGGATCTCAGCAAATTCTCGACGCCGAGGACGCTGTCATCACTTCCGTCCCAGTGCCTCAGCGCCTCCCCATGCGAGCGGTGCACGCTCTCCAAGGTCGCCCGAAGGTCGTCGATCAGGAACTCGTTCTCCCTCCCGGTGAGCACGGCGCAGAGGCTCGCATGTTCTCCGCGTTCCACGAGGATGGCGTAGTTCCCCCACCCAAAGCGGGTGAGGCTCCCCTGGACGGCTTCGCCCTTCAACAACGCAAAGGAGTCCGACATGAAGCCCCCGATTGTGGAGAGCATGGCCGCGAAGATGTTGGGATCGAGCCTCGTCTCCTGGCGCACCTCGCCCCTCACGAGCAGGCCACTGCTTGCCACCAAGTAGAGTGCTTCCAGACGGGGGGATTCCTCGGAAAACAGACTCGCCAAGCCGCCGGATCGCAGTGCTTCATGGAAGGGCATGTAGGGCGTGAGGGACTCGTAGAGAGAGTACCCGGAGAGGACGCGAAACCCCCGCGATTGGGCACGCTGCGTCACCTCCTCCAGAAGCCTGCTCTTGCCGATGCCCGCTTCCCCCGAGACGAGGACCAGCGAGCCGCGGCCCTGCTGGGCGTCGTCCAGACGGTTCGTGAGCGCGGCCAGCTCTGCCTCCCTGCCGACCAATTCCGAGCGGAGTTGTGGTCCCGCCGGTACCCCCCCTGGGGTTCGGAGGATGAGTCTCGGTGCTTATCTGTCTTGCCTACGCGCGGAACCACCCTAGCGAGCCGTCACCCTCCCCCGCCTCGTGCCTCCTCGCCCAACCGGACCCGCACGAACGAGTTCACGTCGCTCAGGAACACGCCCGTCATGATGCACCACCGGACGAACGTGGCCTCGTCCGTCTGGAGGCTGTGCGCTTTCTCCTGAAGGCGCCGCAGGAGATCCCGGTCCAGGCGCACGTGCAACACTTCCTCCTCCGAACTCGGGGGCGCCGCCTGCTCGTGCATCGGTCCACCAGCAGATTCGAAGCGAGTGGGCTTGGCGGCGGATAAACGCGTGTGGCCACGTGTGGGCACAATCCTTTTTCCCCACAGGCAGGACTCGGGGCACGGGTTGGACATGTCCACACGAGCGAACGTGGTCCGCACATCGTGGGTGGCGGTGGTCGTCGCACTGTTGGCGGTCGTGCCGGCGACCGCGAGTGGGGCGGGTGCCGTGGTGGCTGGGGATCCCTCGACGGCCCTGAGCCCGGGTCGTCCCATGGATCCCGCCGTGGCGGCGAATCCGATCGAAGCCGACCTAGCAACGATTCCGATCGCAGCCGACCTGGCGGCGCGGTATGTCGAGGGAGAGCTCTTGGTCGCATTCCGGTCCGGCTTGGCGGCGAACCGAATCGACGCCGTCCGCAAGGACCTGGGCGCGGCCGAGATTCGCGCGTTCGAGGGGATCGGGGTGCACCAGTGGCGGCTTCCCTCGGGCCTGGACGTAGAGGCCGCTGTGCGAGCGCTGTCCAAGAACCCCCTCGTCCGGTACGCGGAACCGAATTACATTTGGACGGCCGCCGCCATTCCCAACGACGCGCTGCGCAACGACCTCTATGGGATGCACAACCTCGGCCAAACCGGCGGCACGAAGGACGCGGACATCGACGCCCTCGAGGCGTGGGACGTACGGACGGACGCTTCGGCCGTCGTCGTCGGGGTGATTGACACCGGCGTCGACTACAATCACCAAGACCTTGTCGGGAACATCTGGTCGAACGCGGGGGAGACGGTCAACGGCTTGGATGATGACGGGAACGGGTTCGTGGATGACATCCGCGGCTGGGACTGCATCAACAACGATAACAACCCCATCGACGACAACAACCACGGGACCCACGTTTCCGGGACGATTGGCGCGGTTGGGAACAACGGCGTCGGCGTCGTCGGCGTCGCTTGGTCCGTCAAGATCATGCCGCTGAAGTTCCTCGGGGCGGGCGGCTCGGGGAGCACTTCGGACGCGATCGAGTGCATCAACTACGCCGCCTGGTTCAAGGACGGCTCCGGAAACACCGTCGTGCGGATCACGAGCAACAGCTGGGGCGGTGGGCCCAAGTCGAACGCGCTCCGGAACGCGATCGAGGCCTCCGGCGCCCTGTTCGTCGCAGCGGCGGGCAACTCCGGGAGCAGCTCGAAGATGTACCCCGCCGGCTACGATAGCGCGAACATCATCTCCGTCGCCGCCACGGATCACAACGACGCCCTCGCGAGCTTCTCGAACTACGGCTCGGACTGGGTGGACCTCGGCGCTCCGGGCGTGAACATCCTCTCCTCCGTCCGGAACAACGGCTACGGGAAGAACAGCGGGACGTCGATGGCGACCCCGCACGTGTCCGGCGCCGCCGCCCTCGTCCTCGCGCAGAACCCGGCGTGGACGAACCTCCAGGTCAAGAACCAGATCCTGAACACGGTGGATGCGAAAGCTTCCCTGGCGGGGAAGTGCGTGACGGGCGGCCGGCTCAACGTCGCGCGGGCCGTGGGCGGCACCCCGGATCCCGCGGACCCCACGGCTCCCGCGGCCGTGACGGACCTTGCGGCAGGGACGCCGTCGGCGACGACGCTCGCGCTCACGTGGACCGCCACGGGAGACGACGGGAGCGCGGGCACCGCGTATCTGTACGACGTGCGCTACCGGACGGACGATCCCCTGTCCGACGCCAACTGGGACACCGCCACCCCTGCAACCGGGGAACCGGTCCCAAAGGTCTCCGGGTCCGCTGAGACGTTCACGGTCACGCGCCTCACCCCCGCCACGGTGTACCACTTCGCGCTGAAGGCGCTCGACGAGACCGGGAACCCCTCGCCGATCTCGAACAGCGCCTCGGCGACGACGTCGGCGGCGATGTGGGTGACGGAGCTCGTCGACAGCCCCAACGACGTCGGCTTCTACAAGTCCCTGGCCTACGACGCTTCGGGCAACCCCGCGATCGCGTATTCAGACTACACGAACAACCAGGTCCGCTTCGCGCACTTCAACGGCGCGACCTGGGACACGGAGGTCGTCGGCTCCGACTACCCGGGCGTGTCCCTCGCGTACGCCCCGGACGGCCGCCCCTCGATCAGCTGGGGATGGGGCAAGCTGAGGTGGGCGATCAAGACCGGAGCGGCTTGGACGACGGATATCGTGGAGTCCAAGAACGCGAAGAACGACGTGACGTCCCAGGTGTACGACCCGGCAGGGAACCCCTCGATCGCGTACCGCACGTTCACCCCGAACGGTGCGGGGGACCTCCGGTTCGCAAAGAAGGTCGGCGTGAGCTGGCAGATTCAGGTCGTCCACCCCAGCGGGGCTGCGCGGTACAACTCGATGGCCTACAACCCGGTCACCGGCCACCCTGCCATCGCGTACTCCGACGACCCCGACGGGGACGGATGGCTCGACGCCGTCGGGTTCGCGCAATGGACCGGCTCGGCGTGGACGACCCAGATCGTTGAGTCCGGGGTCGTGGGCTATGGGGTGTTCGTGTCCCTCGCGTTCGACCCGACGACCGGGTACCCCGCCATCCACCACGGGAACTTTGTGCCGTCCCGCTACCTCCGGTGGACCGGCGCGTCATGGGCCGTGGAGATGGTCGACGCGGGACGCGGCGGGACGCTCGTGTTCGACGCCTCTGGGGCCGCGTTCCTCGGGCTCCGGGGGACGGACGCCGGGGTGAGCGCGGTGAAGGCCGCACGGCGGGATCCCGCTTCGGGCCTCTGGTCCTCAGAGACCGTCGAACCCGTCGGCGACTCCTGGATCGTATCGACCCTGCTCGACCCGTCGGGGCGCCTGTCCGTCGCGTACAGCCCCCCGGACGGCTCAGGCTACTCGGTCAAGTACGGACGGCGGGTGAGTTCTTGGATCTCATCGTCCGAGGCGCCCTCTGGCGTGGGGTATGACGTTCGCACGGGCCAAACCCCGTCCCCCGGTCTTGCGACGGGAAGTGGCAGGGCCGAAGCGATCGCGGCCGCCGGCAGCCCGCACCGTGCCTCTTTCGGCGGTGTGAAGAAGGACGTGCGGACCGATTGGTGCGAAATGGGAGGGTCGATCGAGTCCGAGGCCGGCCGGAGCTCGAGGTAGGTTGGCGGTCGGCAATCGATCCCAGCGTGGACGACAATCGATGGTCGCCCACGTGGGAATCGGCTGCATGGAATCTGAAGTTCTCTCGGAATGAGATGCAGTCCGGATCTCCGTGATCCCGCGGCTCCGGTCCGCATGGAACGGGGCTTCGCCTCACGTGGTCCCCAGGGCCGTTCGGGCGTTCCGGAGGCCGTCTCGCACCCCGAGGCGTTGGAACAAGGACTCGGCGCGGGACAGATGCTCCCGGGCCTTGGCTCGGTCGTCCCGAAGCGACCACAAGAGACCCAGCTCGTACAGGGCCAGCGCGAGGTTGCGTTCCATGCCGATCCGGTCGAACATCTGGGCGCTCGCCGTGAGTTCCGCGGTCGCCGCCTCGTAGTCTCCACGCGCGCGGTGGGTCATCCCAAGGATCTTTCGTGCCTCTGCTTCGTCCCCGCGGAGTCCGAGCTGCTTCGCCAGCTCCAAGGCTTGGTGACCGAAGTCCAGCGCGGTTTCGAGGTCCCCCTTCTGGAGATGCAGTTGAGAGAGCGCGCAGTAGCTGTGGGTGAGCCCCCAGTGGTCATGGAGGGTCTTGCGGATTCCCTCGCTTTCCTGCAAGCACCGCTCCGCAGTGTCGAGTTCTCCCCGCGCAAGATGGACGAGGCCGATCCAATTCAGCGTGATCGCGTTTCCCCAGGGGATCCCGATCCTCGTGCCGATGTCGAGGCTCCTCCGGAGGTGGTCGAGGGCTTCGTCGAACTCCCCCCGCCGTGCGTGCACGAGGCCGATGTTGTTGTGGCACGATGCGATGCCCCACGGGCTCCCCATCCGCTCGCAGATGCGCAGGCTCTCCGCGAACCGGCTCAATGCGGCCTCGTAGTTCCCCCTCTCCAGATCGACGAGTCCGAGGCTCCGGAGCGATTCCGCCTCGTTCTCTCGGTCCCCCACCCTCACGCTAATCCGGAGGCCGTCCTCCAGGTAGGGGAGCGCGGGCTCGAAGTCCCCGCGGACCCAGTGGAGCAATCCCATGCAGATCATGGTGTTCAGGGCAGCGTGTTCGTCCCCGAGGTCCTGACGAATCCTCAGGCTTTTCGAGAAGCACTCCGCAGCTCGGTCGAACTCACCCCTTAGCTGGCAGGCGACCCCCATGACGTGCTGAGCGGCCGCAGCGGCCTGCGGGTCCGCGTCCGGGAGAGCCAACGCCTCCTCGCAGAGCGCGATGGATTCATCGAATCGTCCAGACCGGCCCTCGATGTCCGCCATGCCCGCGAGGATCGCGGCCCTCCTCGGTCCCGCCCCAAGGGTCAGAGCGGTCCGGTACCAGGCCCGGCCTCGTTCGTGATCGCCGATCCGGGAGTGAAGGGCCCCCAGCTCTTCCGCGAGTCGACTCTTCCTCGTCTCAGACGGCTCAAGCTCGAATGCGTGGGCGGAGAACCGGATCGCCTCCTCGTTCGCGTACTGGCGTTGGGCCCGCTCCGCCGCCATGGTGAGGTAGAGGAGCGCCTCTCCCGGCCTCTGCGAGCGTTCGTAGTGGAAGGCGATGTCGCCTGCCCACTCCTCGAGGCGCTCTCGATGGAGTCCCGCGAGCGCCGCCGCGACCGCGCCGTGGTATTCCTCCCTCAACTCGGCGGGAACCTGCCCGTACGCCACTTCCCTGATCTTCACGTGGCCGAACCGATAACGCCCGTCCGACGGTTCGATGAGGCGATGCACTTCCCCGAGCGATCGGAGCGTGCGAAGCACAGAGACGGGTTCCGCACTCAGGGCACGAGAGAGGATGTCCGCCGCGAATTCGTCCCCGATGACGGCGGCGACCTCGAGGACGTCGCGATCCTCGGGAGGCAACCTTTCCAGCCGGCGAGAGATGATGTCGTGGACGCGGGATGGAACGTGGCCCTCCAGCGCTGCCAGCCCGACCGTTGCCGGTCCTCTTCGGGGAAGAACGCCTTGGCGGTCCAGCAACCGAACGAGTTCCAACACGAAGAACGGGTTTCCCTCGGTTTCCCGATAGATTCGGTCCTTGACCTCCTGGGCGAGCCTGCCCGGGCCGAGGACTTCGTCCAGCAGCTTCTCCACGCCGTCAGGCGTGAGCCGCTCGAGACCGACGTGCTCGTAGAGATTCTCTCGCTCCATCTTCCGCATCGCATCGACGAGGGCCGGAGGTCCGTCCGACCGCGGGGCGAGCTCCTCCGGTCGGTACGTGCCCACGACCACAACGCCGCACTCCCGTGTCGTACGGGCCACATAATGGATCAGGGCGAGGGTGGAGGGATCGGCCGAGTGGAGGTCTTCGATGACCAGCACGACCGGCGTCCGGGCTGCCTCCCGGGCGATGCGGAGGGAGACATTTTCGAACAGCATGTTTCGCCGAGACCGGGGGTCCGCCGGAGTCCGCGGGGATCCGTCGTACCGGCCCGACGTGACGAGTCCTTCGAAAAGGCGCTCCACACCCGCAACAGTCTCGCCGTCGCCATCCCACGTTTCAAGGATTCTTCCGTAGCCGCGATCCACGGCCGACAGCGCCTTTCGCATGTCCTCGATCAGGAATTCGTTCTCCCGTCCCGTGAGGATGACCGCGAGATCCGCGCCTCGTCCGCGCTCGACGAGGATCGTGAATTCGCCGTGGCTGAGGCGATCCAAGGTTTCGTGGGACCCCGCCCCTTTGAACGCGGCGAGGGAGTCCGCGACGAAGCCCATGACCGTCCTCAGCATCGAGGCGAAGAGGTCAAAGTCGAGTCGCGTGCGCTCCCGGGCGATCTTGCGGATCAGGAGCCCCGTTTGGGTGACGAGAAAGGCTCCCTCGACGCGGGGAGTCTCCTCCGCGAAGAGGTGCTCCAGACCTCCGGAGCGGAGGGCCTCGATGAACGGAAGGTAGGGCGTCAGGGACTCGTACATCGCGCAGCCGGAGAGGACGAGGAACCGTCGGTCGCGCGCGATCGCCGCCACCTCTTCCACGAGCCGGGTCTTCCCGATCCCTGCCTCACCGGAGATGAGAACAAGGCTGCCTTGTCCCCGCCGCGCCGCGTCGAGGTGCCCGACGAGCGTCGCGAGCTCCCTTTCCCGCCCCACCATCGTGGGCCGCTCCACGAGGTCCGCCGCCAGTCCCCCTTCGGAGTGGAAGGAGCACGGGGCGTGATAGAGGTTTCCGTTGTGGCCACGTGTGGCCACAAATCGCTAAACCCACCAATCGTCGATAAGGTCGGAAGAGGAGCGAATGACCGTGCGAGTCCTTCGAACGGAGAGAGTCATGGCGGAGGGAATCCTCATCCGGGAAGTCGGCGGTTCAGGGAGGAGTCCAGTCGGGCCGAAGCAGCGGACACCCTCAGCGCCCAATCACCTCGTCAAGAGGAAGCGTTCCGTCTTCTCAGGGGCCGTCGGTTCCGCGTTGATCGGGTTGGCGGTTCTGGCCGTCCTCGTCCTCCTCCCCCTTGCCCCGCCCGGGGGAGAGGGGTCGTCCCAGGGCAGCGATCCCGCGATCCCGACATCGAATCTCGTACCCGTATTCCTGCCTCGCTATCTGCAGACGGGCACCCTCTCCGGGGATGTCTTCCCCTTCTACACCTCTGGGCTTCGAGTCGATTCGGAGGGGAACGTCGTGCCGCGAGCCCAGTCAGACCGCTCCCTTTTCCTGCCCGTCGTGGCTGTCACGATGCTTGCGGCCCTTGGTCTCTGCACCCTTGCCACGTGGCGTGTGCCTCGATCCCGGGTCCTTCGGGTGTGCCGCGGCCTCGCAGTCGTCATCGTGGGGATCCTCGTGCTCTCTGGAACGCCCGCTCCCGTGGCGGCGCCCGGGGTCCCCCCGACCCGCCTCCCCGGTCCGGCCGACAACTTCGGCATCAAGCCCGGGCACGACGATATCGCCCCGCTCGTCGAGATAAACGACCCCGCCGCCGGCGCGCTCGTCGGACCCGCGATGGACGTGACGGTCGTCTTCGCCGCCTTCAAGGCCGGCAAGGCATCGTCCTTCGCCTTCAACGGGAGGGAGGTGCAGGGCAAGAACGTGGGGAATGTCGTCGCCGTCCGCCTGTACGTCTTCACCTCCTTCAACGAGAAGGTCGCGTCCGTGGCGCTGGAATGGAGGAACACGCCACAGGCGAAGCAGGGGGAGCACACGTTCGAGGACGTGAGCCTCGCGCCGTTCCCGGCGGGCACGACGATCATCGTGTGCGCCGTCGCCTACCAGGGAGACCCGAACGGGGGGATCGGCCGCTCGACGTGCAGGAACCTCGAGGTCAAGGAGCGCCCGCAGGTGGAATGCCTGTTCGGCCCCGAGACGTTCCACCGGGCCAAGGGGCAGCCGCTCCTAGAGACGCGGTCCGTCACGGTCACGGGCCGGGTCGAGGGTCCGTACACGCTCTACGTGTTCAACGGCGCGCCCGACGGGACGCACCGCGTCAGCAGCGGGACCGTCCGGCTCAACGGGGAGGAGGTCGTGAGTCCGAACGACCTCAGCCAGCAGGTCGGCGCCTTCGAGGTCGACGTCACCCTGGAACCGGGTCGGAACGTCCTCGAAGTCATTCTGCAGAGCGCCCCCGGCTCGTTCCTCGCCCTGACGTTGTGCGGCTTCCTCCGGGCCGCGCCCCCGACGATCACGATCCTCGCTCCCGCGGCGGGATCCATCATCCCGACGTCCACCCCGGTCCTTCGCGTCGACTATGCCGCAGGGGATGAACAGCCGGAGTCCGCGCTCGACCTCTCCACGCTCCGCGTCCTGCTCGACGAAGCGGACGTCACCGCCCTCCTCACGGTCGCGGGCAACACCGCCTTCGGCACGGTCGACGAGGCCCATGCGTTGGCGGAGGCACCCCACGTGCTGGAGGCGTCCATCGCCACGGTCACAGGCGTCTATGCGGAGGCGACCTCGCCCTTCACCGTGGACCTCCCGCCGACCGTGGAGGTCACCGCGGAACCCAGGGAGGTTCCCGTGGATCAACTCGTCTTCCTCACCGTGGAGGCGCACGACAACCTGGGATTGATCGGCCTCCACGTCACGGTCAACGACGAGCGCGTCCAGCTCGACGTGACGGTCAACGAGGGAAACGTCCGGCGCGACGTGGTGGGGCACGCGATCTTCCTCGCCCGCGCCCCCGGACCCTACGTGCCCGAGGCCATCGCCATGGACACTTCGGGGAACACTGCGACGGACCGCGACGCCTTCACCGCTCTCCCCACGACGCCGACGGAGCTTCGCGTGTCCGTGGCCGCGGATCCCTCGATCGCCGCCGTAGGACAACCGGTGACCCTCTCCGTCGCCGTCACCAGCACGCTCGCGGTGACGTCGCTCTCCCTCAGCGTCGAGGGGCTTTCCGTGCCGTTGAACCGCCAGAACGTCGGTACGTTCGTGCCCGACCGGGAGGGGTTGTTCGTCGCCACGGCGGTCGCCCAGGACGTGGAGTTCCACATTGCCACGGCCTCCACGAGCTTCCGAGCAGTGGGCGAGGACGGGATCCTGCCGACGGTCGTCGTGACCGCCGTGCCCCCGATCCAGAGGGTCAACGACCCCGTCCTGATTACCGTCAAAGCCGCGGACAACGTGAACGTGGCCGAGCTCGGGTTGACGGTGGAAGGGACGATGGTTCCTTGCCCGGTGGAAGTCACCGCCCCCGCGATGTACGGGGTCATCGGGAACCACTTCGTCTCCATCGATCCCGCAACGGCGGCGGTCACGGAGATTGGAACCACCGCAGAGGATTCCTTGCTCCAGGCGATGACGTACGACTCCGTCGCTGGCTCGCTTCTGGCTATCGCTGACGCCGCATCTGAGCCCCGGCTGATTCGAATCGACCCCGCCACGGGCCTCGCCACGAGCATCGGGCTGATTGACCTCTACGACTCCGGCGGCAACCTTGTCACGGACATCCATTTCGCCGAGGCGCTCGCGTTCAACGAGGCGGACGGCCGCCTCTACGCCTCCGTCGGGACCGGGGTTACCGAGGCCGGGGATGTCGGGACCTTTAGCGAAATCCTCGCGCGCATTGACCCGGCGACAGGACGCGGTACGAAAGTCGCCCCCTTCAAGCTGAGCTCCAGCCCGTTCCCCCTGGGGTCCTCGGAGGCGGATGCCATGGCCTTCATCGGCGGGACCCTGTACGTCTCGAATACAGAGCCCCCACGGACCTTCCTCTTTGCCGTGGACCCCTCCACCGCCGCGGGCGCGAGCGTCGGAGAGGTCGGGTTTAATCACGTCGCCGACCTCGCCTACGACGCGGCCACAGGCGTACTCCTCGGGACTGCACATACGGTCTGGAAGCTGATCCGGATCGCGCCAGACACCGGCGCAGGGACCGTGATAGGGACCACCCACACACCGTCCCAGTTCGACGGGGCGACACTGACCGCCATCGCCGTGATTCCTGCGACTTTCGCGTGCGGAGTTCCGTTGGACGAGGATGGGAACGGCACCTTCGCCTCACCGACCCCCGGGTTCTTCGAGGCGGTGGGGACGGTAGTGGACCCATTCGGGAACTCCGCTTCCGCTTCCACCACGTTCCAAGTCGTGGACGAGTCCCAGGGGGCGGACCTCGTTGCCCATTCCATGAGCGTGGGCGGGGCCGTTGCCGACCCGCAGACCCTAGTCCTCTCTGGCACTGTGGCCGTCTCCTTCGAGAACGCAGGCAGTATGCACGTCGCGCCCGGGTTCGAGGTCGCCGTGTTCGAGGATCTCAACCTGGACGGCACCTTCACCGCCGACCAAGACCACCTCTTTGGTGCGGTTGCCATGGAGGAGGCTGTGCTGGCGGGGGAGAGTACCCGAGTCGAAGTCCCCGTGTTCGGCCAGCTTCGTTTCCGGGAGAACGTCCTCCTTGCAATGGTGGACGCTCGACAGATCGTCCCAGAGACTGACGAGACCAACAACGTCGTGAGGGACCTCGTGGAATGCGACAGAGGCGAGGGAGAGGATGCGTGTGTCCCCGCACCGCAAGGGCTGGTGAGCTGGTGGCCCGGAGACGGGGACGCGACGGACATTGTGGACAACAATCACGGTACGCTGCAGAACGGAGCGACCTTCGCCGCGGGCAAGGTAGGGCCGGCCTTCAGCTTCAGCGGGAACGATGACTGGGTCAGGTTGGGCCCCGCCGCCATGAATGGGTTGACAAACTTCACCGTCGAATACTGGATGAGGAGCTCGGACAAGACAAAGTCAGGAACGGCAATTCATGCTACGAGTTCGGGCAACAATGAGTTCATTGCCTTTAACTATCAGAGCCTCGGGATCTACGTCAAGGACACCTCTTGGGGTTCCGGAGTCTCCCTGACGGATGGCGCTTGGCATCATGTGGCGGTAACGCGGAACGGTGCCACGGGCGTCGTCAGTCTGTACGTGGATGCTGCCTTTCGCGGCTCGGCGGGGCTGGCGTCTGGGCCACTTGCCGTCAGCTGCTTGGTTCTTGGACAGGAGCAGGACGCAGTCTGTGGAGGCTTCGACCCAAGCCAGGCCTTCTTGGGCGCACTCGATGAGGTCGGAATATACAACCGTACGCTGAGCGCATCCGAAGTCCAGGTCATCTATGGCGCCGGTTGTGGAGGCAAGTGTGGTAAGCCTCTGACACTTGCGACTCTCAGCCTGCCGGACGCAGAAATCGGAAGGCCGTACTCCGAAACACTGGTCGCTCTTGGCGGAACACCGCCATATGCTTGGTCTATTGTCTCCGGCTCCCTGCCACCCGGCCTCTCTCTTGGTGGTTCCAGCGGTGTCATCAGAGGCTCCCCCACCACGGAAGGCACATTCGCCTTTACTGTCCAACTAAGCGACAGCGAAGGCAGAACGACGACAAAGGAGCTTGCCATACAGTGCGGGGCTTGCACTGAGCCACCTTCAGGCTTGGTGAGCTGGTGGCCGGGAGATCAGAGCGGGGAGGACATTGTTGGCTCAAACCACGGCACGCTGCGCAATGGAGCGGTGCTCACGATGGGCAAGGTGGGTAATGCATTTGGCTTCGATGGCACAGACGACTTTGTGGACATAGCGGATGCTGGAAACTTGAGTCCCCATGTCGGAGCGACCGGTGAGGTGACGATTGAAGCCTGGGTGAAGATATCTCAGCTTCCCCAGTTTGACCCTGGCACAAACCAAGGGCGAAGGGCAGTCGTGGCAAAGGGCTCTCCTTCTGCGTGGGAGTATGCGCTGAACATCTCCACGACGGGGAGTGTTCAATTCTCCGTGTGGAATCTGTCGGGGGCGGGCTATGCGGAACCAAGTGGCGGAGTCATGACCCTCAACGAGTGGCACCACCTGGCAGGCACGATGAAGAAGGGTCAATTTGTGCGAGTGTACTTGGATGCCGTGCTGGTTGCCGAGTCAACCAGCTTTGCAGGAAACACTGCCGATGGATCCTCACCTCTCTTCATTGGCAGGCGAGGCGATGGGCAGTTCTTCAACGGCACGGTTGATGAAGTCACAATCTACAGCCGTGCCCTCTCAGGCGAGGAAATCCAAGCCCTCTTCACCGCGTCTTTCGCGGGCAAGTGCAAGCCTTTCACGACAAGCGAGCCGATACGCTCCCGGACCTACACCGTGGATGCGGACTTCGACGAAGGCATCCTCGTGGGCGTAAACCACAATGCTCCCAACCACGACCAACTCCAGCTGAACAAGGGGGGTATCCGCTTCCCCTTCATCTACGTCGCCGCCTCCGGCAAGGGCACGGTCGTGAAGATTAGCACGGAAACGGGGGCGGTCCTGGGCGAGTATCTCTCCGCTCCCGACAGACGGGGCCGGGATCCCTCGAGGACCACCGTGGACATCAACGGCAACGCGTGGGTGGCAAACCGCGCCGAGTTTGACGGGGGCAGGGGGTCCGTCGTCCGGATCGGGCTCTTGGAGAACCACCAGTGCGTGGATCGCAACAGGAACGGGGTCATCGACACCTCAACGGGCCTAGGGGACGTTCGGCCCTGGCCAAATCCATCGGGCGTGGACAGCAACGGCGGAGTCTCCAGCGCGGCGGACGAATGCATCATCAACTACACGAGAGTGACCGGGACCGGAACTCGCACGGTGGCGGTGGATGCGAACAACGACGTGTGGGTGGGGGGCTGGGGTAACCATGCTCACGAGAAGCTGAGCGGCGTCACGGGCCTGCCAATTTCAGGTACGCAGTTCAACATCGGCTGCGGGGGCTACGGAGGGGTCATCGACGGCAATGGCGTCTTGTGGTCCCAAACCGGTCTGCGATTCGTCCCCAACGCTACCCCCCCTCCCGCGGGAAGCGGTCGGTGCCTGAGTGGCGTCGGCAACTACGGGGTGGCCATCGACCCCGCCACAGGTCACATCTGGCAGACATGGGGGTACTGGTACTATTCGGGTGTTACCGAGGCGGATTCGGATGGCAACCTCCTTCACACCTACCAGCACGGAGCCGGCAATGCGCAGGGGGTTGTTGTGGATGGCAGCGGAAACGTATGGGTGGCGCATTCGCTGAACGGTTCAACTGTGGGACACCTGCGTACGGATGGGATATTCGTGGGGAACGTGAGTGTAGGGAGTGGACCCACGGGCGTGGCGGTGGACACAAACGGCAAGGTCTGGGTGACGAACTACAATTCCTGGAACGTGATGCGGATCGACCCCAACGCCGGACCCATCGGCGGTGGAGGGTACCGCGTGGGCGCTGTCGATCTCACCGTCTATCTCGGTTTCAACGCCTACCCCTACAACTACAGCGACATGACTGGCGGCGTCCTGTTCGGAGCCGTCGTGGGCCGGGGGAGCTGGACGGTCATCCACGACAGCAAGGTGGCGGGCACGAACTGGGGGAGCGTATCTTGGACGAGCCAGGAGCCGTCCGGATCGTCCGTAACGGCGCGTGCGCGCAGCGCCGACTCAACAAGCGGCCTGAGCACCGGCGCGTACGTCGACGCGCCGAACGGCGCGGACATCGACGTGCCGGACGGGCGGTATCTCCAGGTCGAGTTGACCCTGAAGATCAACCAGGCCGGGGAGAGCCCCATCGTCTACGACGTCACGATCCGGGCGGGCTGCGAGCAGGACCTCACCGCGTCGCGGCTTGCGACTGACCAGTCAGGCTGTCCGGGCCAGGTTTCCCTCTCCGCAGTGGTCGGAAACGGGGGCGCCGTGCCCATTCCAGCGAGTACGCCCGTGGCCTTTTACGACGGGGACCCGGTCCAGGGCGGAATTCTCATCGGAGTGACACGGACGAACCAGGAACTCCTCGCGGGGGATTCGGAGACGGTCAGCGTCGAGTGGATCCTGCCCGCGCCTGGAGGGCACACGATCTTCGTCGTGGCCGACGACAACGGGACGGGCGCACGTTCCCTCTCCCAGGAGTCCCTACTTGAGAACAACGTCGCGGTCATGGTGCGGAACATCTGTGCGCCGGACCCGCCGCCTCCCACGGTCTTCCTCGTCGCCGAGCCAGTCCAGCTCACCGGGGAGCTGGTCCTCGTGGGGTTGGAGGTCCCCGCCGGGGACGGTGCCGGCGAGGTGTTCATCGTGTTCACGGTCACGAACGTCACGGACCCGGACGTTCCCCCGATGGAGGTGACCCTCCAGGACCGGGGGGACCTCGAGGTTCCTCTTGTCTTCGATACCGCGGGGGAGTACGTCATCACCGCCGAGGCCACGGACGAGCTCGGGCGGACCGACACCGCCACCGCCACGATCGAGGTCGAGGCCGCCGATCCGACAGACAGGATCCTCCCGGAGGTCATCCTGCTCTACTTGGACCCGGGGCCGTTCATCGTCGGCGAGCCTAAGCGGATCGACTTCGTCGCGGTGGACAATGACGCGGTGGCGTTCACGACGATCGTGGAAGACAGCGGGACGTTCGTCTTCGACGGTGGGGGCCCGTTCTCCCTCTCCGTGTCGCCCGATGCGGCCGGGGACTATCGGATTGTGTTCACCGCTGAGGACCGCAGTGGAAACCGCGGCTCCTGGGTCCTGACTGCCATCGCGTTCGACCCCGAAGCGCCTCCCGGGCCGGGTCCGCTCCCTCCGCTACTGACCGTCCAGATCGACCCGAACACGATCTTCCCGGGCGAGTCCAGCGCCATCCGTGTGGACGCGACGGACCCGCAGGGAGAGTCGGTCACGGTGACGGTCGACGTGGGGGGCGAGCGCGTCCCGATCATCAATGGGGTGGCCCTCTACCGGTCAGACCCCGGGTTCTACGGCGAGTTCCCCGTCCTCGTCACCGCCACGAACCAGAGCGGCCTCCGCTCGGAAGTCCGAGGCATCCTCCACATCCTGAATCCTGGGGACAACCGAGCGCCGACCGTCGCGCTGTCCGTGGACCCCGACTCCGCCACAGTTGGGGAGTACATCACTTTCCAGGTCTTCGGCGCGGACGACAGCGGGCCGCCGCAGCTCTCCCTCACCGTGGGCGGAGTTGACGTGCCCCTGGACCCGAATGGGATCGGGCGGTACACGTCCTCCACGCCCGGAGTGTTCGATGTCGTCGCGACCGCCACCGACTCGGGCGGCCGACGGGCCACGATCGAGACCACCGTGGAGTTCGTGCCGCGCGACGACGGCGTCCTGCCCGTCGGCGACCTCGGGTCCCTCGCCTACGACACGCTCGTGTCCGAGCCCGTGGACATCGTGGGCACGGCCACGGATGCGCATCTTGCGCAATGGTTCCTCCAGTACGCGCGACAGGGCGATGCAGGCTTCACGACGTTCGCCTCCGGGACGGAGCCCGTCCGCGACGGCCTCCTCGGGACCCTCGACCCGACGAACCTGATCAACGACCGCTACACGGTCCAGCTCGTGGTCGTCGACGAAGGAGGCCGCGTGACGCTCTCGAGCACCGAGGTCACCGTGCGCAGCGACGTGAAGGTGGGCAACTTCACGCTCACGTTCAGCGACATGACCGTGGACGCGGCGGGCCTCCCCGTCACCGTGGAGCGCACGTACGACAGCCGGGACAAGCAGATGGGCGACTTCGGCGTGGGCTGGACCCTGTCCATCGCGGACTTCGACCTGCGAGAGGACGAAGCCCGGAACGTGACCCTCACGATGCCCGACGGGCGGCGTGTGACGTTCTACTTCGACCTGGCGAACTGCGGGTACTTCTTCGTCTACGTCTGCGCGATCTGGCGGGCGGAGCCGGGGGTGTACGCCACGCTGACGATGGCGGGGGACAACCGCGTGCTGTTCGACTCCCTCAACGGGATCCTCGTCTACTTCGTGGACAATCCCGACGTCCCCTTCGACTGCTACCAGACGCGCGGATACACGCTGACGCTCAAGGACGGGACGCGGTACGTGTTGGAAAAGCCCGTGCTCTCCCCGGGGGAGCTCATCGAGTCCCCCTGCGGGCTGATCCTCGACGACGTCCTCGGGGACGCCCGCCTGACGCTCGTCGTGGACCGCAACGGCAACTCGCTGACGTTCACGCACGACGGGATCCTTCACTCGGCCGGGAAGTCCTTGATCTTCGACCGGGACGCCGAGGACCGCATCACCGTGATCACGGACCCGAACGGGGAGCAGATCCGCTATCGGTACGACGCCGAGGGGGACCTCGTAGGGGTCACGGACCAAGTCGGCAACGAGACGACGTTCGAGTACGGCCCGAACCATCTCCTCGTCGCGATCCGCGACCCGCTGGGGAGGGTCGGGATCCGGAACGAGTACGACGACACCGGGCGGCTCATCGCCCACGTGGACGCGGAGGGGAACCGGATCGAGTACCAGCACTTCCTCGACACCCGCCAAGAGGTCGTGCGAGACCGCCTCGGGAACCTCACGGTGTACGAGTACGACGCCCGGGGCGACGTCGTGGCGATGACGGACGTGCTCGGCGGTCGCACCGAGTACGCGTACGACGCGAACCGGAACGAGATCCTCATGCGAGATCCCCTCGGACACGAGACGACGCGCGTGTACGACCCGCAAGGGAATCTGCTCTTCGAGACGGACGCGATGGGGAACCGGACGTCGTGGACCTACAACGCGCGGGGCCAGGCGCTCACGCGGATGGATGCGCTTGGACATGTGACGACGAACGAGTACGACGCCAACGGGAACTTCCTTCGGGAGGTCGACGCCCTGGGGAACGTCACGCTGCACGAATACGACGCGATGGGGAATCTCGTGCAGACCGTGGATGCGATGGGGAACTCGACGCTGTACGAGTACGACGCCGTCGGGTACATGACGAGCACGACGGACGGGCTCGGGAACGTCACCGCGTACACGTACGACGCAAACGGGAACCGGCTTACCGAGGAGCGGACGCGGACCCTGCCCGACGGTGCGACCGAGACGCTCGTGATGAGGTTCGACTACGACGGTGCAGGCCGGCTCGTGGCGACCACGAACCCCGACGGGAGCGTGCGCCGCACGGAGTACGACGAGCTGGGTCGCCAATCAGCTGCGATTGATGAGCTCGGGCGCCGGACCGAGTCTCGGTACGACACGCGCGGGTACCTCAGCACTACCATCTACCCCGACGGCACGAGGGAGACCTCCACATATGACGTCGAGGGACGTCAGGTCTCTCGGACCGACCGTGGCGGCCGCACGACCTTGATGGTCTATGACGACCTCGGGAGGCTGGTCCGCAAGACCGCCCCTGACGGCGCGAGCACGTCGGCTACCTACGACGTGGAGGGGAACATCCTGGCGCAGACCGATGCGCGAGGAAACGTCACCACGTTCGCCTACGACGCCCAAGACCGCCAAATATCCGTCACAGATGCGCTCGGCAATACGACAAGGTCCGAGTATGACGCCGACGGGAACCTCACCGCCACGGTGGACGCGCTCGTACGGAGGACGACGAACGAGTACGACGCTAGGAACCAGAGGGTAAGGACGGTCTTCCCAGATGCGACGTTCACCACCACGGATTACGACCCGGTCGGGCGGCGCACCGCCGAGACCGATCCGTCGGCGAAGACCACGCAGTTCGGATACGACGACGTGGGCCGGCTCATCCGGGTGACGGACGCCCTTCTCCAGTCGTGGAGCTACGCCTACGACGAAGTCGGCAACATGGTGTTGCAGACGGACGCGAACGGCAACACGACCCGGATCGAGTACGATCGGACGGGGCGGCAGACCGCGCGGGTTCTCCCGTTGGGCCAGAGGGAAACCCGAAGCTACGATGCCTTGGGCAACCTCGTCTCCAAGACGGACTTCAACGGCAGGACCATCACGTACGCTTACGACGTCAACGACAGGCTTGCCCTCAGACAGTACCAAGACGGGACCGCGAACGCCTTCTCCTACACCGCCACCGGGCAAAGGGCCTCCGTCATCGACGCCAGTGGTGTGACCTCCTACACCTACGACCTAAGGGACCGCTTACTGGCGGTGACGCACCCAGATGGTGAGACGCTCTCCTACACATACGATCCGGCGGGCAATCTGCTGAGCATTTCGACTCCCTCGGGCACGATCGCGTACACGTACGACGCCCTCGATCGCTTGGAGTCGGTGACGGATTCCGAGGGCCGCGTCACGACATACACTTACGATCCCATCGGAAACCGGTCTGGGATGAGCCACCCAAACGACACTAGGACGCGTTACACGTACGACCTACTGAACCGCCTCACCTTCATCCGGCACGAGCGTTCAGACGGCACCGTCCTCGCCTCGTACGAATACACCTTGGGCCCGGCAGGCAACCGGATTCGAGTCGCTGAATATGCCGGTCGCACGGTACACTACACCTACGATGGTGTCTACCGTCTCGTGGAGGAAACAATCGTGGAATCGAACGCCGCGGTCGCGAGGACCACCTACACCTACGACGTCGTCGGGAATCGGCTCACAAAGACGGACGGTTCGGGAACGGCGAGCTACGTATACGACGCTAACGAGCGCCTCTTGACAGCCGGCGGACTCACCTTTTCGTTCGACAATAACGGCAACACCGTGAGCATGGTGAACGGTGGTCAGACAACCGCCTACACCTATGACGACGAGAACCGGCTCACTCACGTGATGTCCCCGCAAGGAACCCTAACGAATTACGCGTATGACGTGGACGGCCTTCGTGTCCAGAAGACAAACGACAGCGAGACGACTAACTTCCTCGTGGACATGAACAACCGAACCGGTCTCGGCCAGGTGCTACGCGAAACCGACGGAACCGGTGTGGAGATCGTGCGATACACATACGGCGTCAATCTCCTTAGCCAAACGCGTGGGGGGATCAGCACAATCTATCATCGCGACGGGCAAAGCAGCGCGCGGTTCTTGACCGATGGAACGGGAAGCGAAACCGACAGTTACTCATATGACGCCTTCGGGAACCTCCTCACATCCACTGGTCTGACTCCCAACCGATATCGTTACGTGGGTGAGCAGTTTGACCCCGAGACGGACTCCTACTATCTCAGGGCGAGGTATTACGCTCCTGTTAGCGGACGATTCCTAACACCCGACCCTGTGAAGGGGGGTGTGTCCGAGCCTCGCTCGCTCCTAAGGTATGCCTACGCACTAGGTGATCCTGTCAATAACCTGGACCCTACGGGAAGATTTGCGCTAGGAGCACTGGCAGAAATAATCTGGATTCTGCGGTTTCGTCACCCTGAGGTCGAGTCCACCACTGTGGAGATCCGCCATGACATCCTATGTCGCGTTAACCCTGCTGGTGACGCGAGCACGGACAATTTTTCTTTGAATGAGTTCCGATCTCACGACAGAGTCGAAGTACCGATCAGGTACCGGGGGAACCTACAGATTCTCATGAACAACCTTGAGGTGCTCCGGAGAGAGTTGGGCGGCAACGAAATTCAGATTACCTCAGGATACAGGAGCGTCCTTCACAACTGGCTGGTGGGCGGTAGGCCGCAGAGTAGGCACTTGTGCGCTCAGGCAGCGGACCTGAATGTCGAAGGCTATCCGCCGGAAGTCGTCTACGCCACAATTGACCGGCTGATTCGTGAGGGGAGAATGGCTGAAGGGGGACTCATCCTCTACCCCGGAACGTGGGTTCACTATGATGTCCGGGGATTCCCATTCCGAGACATGGACGGTAGGGGGTGACAATGCGGCGCCAACTGCGCCTGACCAGGTCCAGATACAGGTGTTTGCGCAACTGTCATCACCTCCTACTGAAGTCGCTCAGGACGTGGCGCAGGCCGTCGTGCGCTCCGACCGCCGTCGTGCTGTGGAAAACGTTGCGCGATCAAGCGGTGGCGCTTCCCATCGATGTGCAACGGGCACTTGTCCAGAGTCCGTAGTACCCACAGCCCGGACCGATTCGTTCCTTCATCACCCGGCTCATTCCTGCGTGCCCAACCTCCTCCTGACGAGGTGGGCCACGTTCGGTTTCGCGTCGAAGTACCAGTAGGACGCCAGCGGCCCCGCGAGCCAGACAAAGTTCCAGTTCAAGGTCGCGGACCTGTAATTCCACAGCATCTCATACGACCGGCCGGTCTGCGGGAGGCCGAGGTCCCAGTACACAGGCCACTGCCCCAACGGCTGGCCCTACCTGCCCCCTACGATCGAAAGGCGGGCGCCCTACAGCTCCCCAATCTCCTCGCGGGAGATCACGAGTCGTTGTATCTGTGACGTCCCCTCCCAGATCTGAAACACCTTCGTGTCCCGCATCCACTTCTCCCCGGGCTCGTCCTTCATGTAGCCCGTGCCGCCCATGATCTGGACCGCGTCCGTCGCGACCTCCATCGCCAAGTCCGCCGTGAACAGCTTCGCGAAGGAGGCCTCCTTGTTCATCGCCATCCCCTGGTCGCGTATCCATGCCGCACGCCACGTGAGGAGACGCGCCGCCTCGATCTTCGTCTTCATGTCCGCCAGCAGGAACCGGATCGCCTGGAAGGACCCGATCGGCTTCCCGAACGCCTTCCGCCGCCGCGCGTAGTCCAAGGAATACTCGTAGGCCGCCCGGGGACGAAGCGATTGTCTAAGCTGATTCTGCCGCCACGAGGGCTTTCCTCGCCCTTTCCAAGAATGGCTTGGCCCTCGCTCGCTCGAACACCTCGACTGCCGCCTCGAGGTGAGCTTGCGCTTGGGCCGAGTCGCCTTTCGCTGCATAAAGCAATCCGAGTTCGTAGCGGACCCACCCTTCGCTGAATCGGTCGCCAATCTCGCGACAGATCTGCAGGCCCTCCTGCAAGTCCTTCTCGGCCTCGCGCATGTGGCCCATAGCACGGTGGACAACGCCGAGGGTCCGTAGCGCCACCTGGTGGGAGCGCAGACCTCCCGACTGCAAGGTCAGGGACGACGCGCGGTCGCCGAGCTCCGCAGCCCTTGTGACATTCCCCCTCGACAACTCGAGGTCCGCCAACCCGCACAGGCACTCGGCGATCCCATCGAGGTCACCGATTCCCTCCCGCAGCTCCAGACTTCTCGTGATGTGACGCAGAGCGTTCTCGTCGTCGCCCATCCCGTGGCACGCGGTTCCCATGTGGTGAAGCAATCCGGCAGCGCTAAAAGGGTCGCCGAGCCTCTCCAAGGTGGAGAGGTTTCGGCGCAGGATCTCCATGGCCTTCTCGACCTCGCCTTGGTCCGCATAGATCTGGGCCATGTTGCCTGCCGTCGACGCCGCCCCGAGCCGGTTGCCGATTCGGTCCTTCATCGCCCGGCTCATTCCGTAGTACTCCAGAGCCTTGGCGAAATCTCCCTTGTAGTAATGGATTACGCCGATGTTGTTCAGGTGGTTTGCCAGGAACTCCAGGTGGCCGATCCTCTCGGAGACGGGGACGCATCTGGAGTAGTATTCGAGCGCGCGATCATAGTCCCCGAGGCCCATGTATGCGTTGCCGATGTTGTTCAGGGTCCCGGCCACGCCCGCATCGTCCCCGATCGTCTCATGGATATCCAGAACCTTTGTGAAGACTTCTCTCGCCTCGCGGTATTCGCTTCGGACCAGATGCGCATGGCCGAGCCCAGCGAGCGCCATGGCCGCCTCTTTCGACGCCTGGGTGCCGGCGAGGTCCAATGCCACATTGTACAGGCGAATTGCTTCCGAGACCTCTCCTTGCAGCCATCGTATCTTCCCCAGGCTCGTGTGCACTCGCGCCTTCTCGTCGGACGTCGTGGCCGACTCGAGGCGCCGTTCGTTCGTCTCGATTGCCCTGGCGAAGTCACCGACCAACACATGCACGGCGGCCAGGCCTTCGAGGATCTCGTTCCTGGTCTTGGCGTCCTCGGAGAGGGCGAGTGCCTCATAGTAGAACCTCACCGCTTCCGCGTTTGCATACTGCTTCTTGGCCCCCTCGGCCGCGCGCAGAAGGTGCGGGAGCGCCTTGCCCTTCTCGCCGCTGCGGAGCCAGTGGAAGGCGACATCGCCCGCCCTGGCGGCGGAGCCTCCGCCTAAGGTTTCCATCGCGCGGGCCACCGCGCCGTGGTACTCCCTCCGCAGTCCCTCGGGGAGTTCCGCGTACGCCACCTCCTTGATCTTGACGTGGTCGAACCGGTACAGCTCGGCTCGTCGCCGGATGAGCCGGTGCTCTTCTTCCAAGCTGCGAAGGGCGCTCAGCAACCCCCTCCGATCCGCGTTTAAGGAGGCTGCGAGGATTTCCAGGTCGAATTCCTCCCCGATGACGGCCGCGCACTCGAGGACATCGCGTTGCTCGCTCGCGAGCCGGCTGAGCCTCCGCGCAAGGGCGTCACGGACCCTTCTTGGGATGCCAGTCTCGAGAAGTTCTCCGACGAGCCGCCACTGTCCGTCTTCCTTTCGCAGGATGCCCTCTTCGACGAGCAGCCGAGCGAGTTGGATGACGAACAGCGGATTGCCCTCAGTTTCCCCATAGACTCGCCGTTCTACCTCGGGAATACCGCCCATGCCGAGGGTCTGGCGCGCAAGCGTGGCGGTGTCTTCGGTGGAGAGGCGCGCCAGCTCGATCGTGCGGGGCAGCTCGTCCCGGTTCAGCCGCTCCATGGCGGCGACGAGCGGATGCGTCCCTCCGACCGCTGCGAGATCCTCCGGTCGAAACGTGCCGAGCAACACGAGGCCCACGTCGCGTGCGCTCCGGGCCACGTGATGAAGGAGGGCGAGCGTGGAGGGGTCCGCCCACTGGAGGTCTTCGAGGCACGCCAGGATGGGCTCATTCGATGCGTGGCGCGCGAGGCCGAGGGCAACGTTTTCGAACAGCAGGTTCCGCCGCGCCTTCGAGTCCTTCGTCCCGTAAGACGTGCCGTCGTACTTGCCTGACTTGACGAGGGGATCGAGCAACTCTTCCACGCCCGTCACCATCTCGTCGTCGCCATCCCACGCCGCCAAGAGGTTCCCGTACGCCTTTTCCGCCCCCGAGACCGCCTCCCGCATGTCCTCGATCAGGAACTCGTTCTCCCGACCCGTCAGGACGACCGCAAGGTCCGCGCTCTTCCCGTGCTCGACGAGGATCGTGAAGCCGCCATGGCTGAGCCGGTCGAGGGTGCCGCCGTCCCCGCTCCGCTTCATCATCACGAGGGAATCCTCGACGAAACCGGAGACGGTCGCAAGCATAGAGGCGAAGAGGTTCGCGTCCAGGTCCGTGTGCTCCCGTACGACCTCCCGGACCAAGAGGCCGGAGTGCGTGACCAGGTACGCCCCCTCGACGCGCGGCGCCTCCTCCGAGAACAGGTGCTCCAGCCCCCCGGACTTCAACGCCTCGAAGAACGGCATGTATGGCGTGAGGGACTCGTACATCGCGTGGCCGGTGAGGACGAGGAACCCCCGCTCCCGGGCGATCGCCTGCACCTCCTCCAGGAGCCGCGTCTTTCCGATTCCCGCCTCGCCAGAGAGCAGCACAAGGCTCCCCCTGGCCTCCTTCGCCCCGTCGAGGTGCCCGACGAGCGTCGCGAGCTCCTTCTCCCGCCCCACCATCGGGGGCCGCTCCACGAGATCCGTCGCCAGTCCCCCCGGCTCCATCGTGCCATGGTCTCCCACAATAGATATGCCTTCCGGACGGTCCGGGAGGACCTCAGCCCGGGCACGGCCGTTCGCGGGGAGTCCCATCACGGGATCCGCTCCTCGCCCGCCAGCCGCGTGCGGACGAAGGCGTTCAGGTCCTCCAGCAGGAGTCCAGTCTGCACACACCACGCCGCCAAGGCCGCCTCGTCCATCCCCAGGGCCCTCGCCTTCTCCGCGAGCTGCGCGGAGACGGCCTCGTCGAGGACGACGGTCACCGCCCGTCCCGCGCCACGCTTTGCCCTCGCCCGTCGGCTCATGTCGGTGCGGCCACTCCGGCCACCGCGGTCCCGCTCGATAAGACGGTGTGGCCACACGGGGCCACAAGCGCTTATCCCCTCGCGCGCAGCCTGAGGATCCGGTGAGGTATTGGAAGCGCGGATCGTGACCCGCGTGGGAAGGTGGAAGCCGAACGGCCGGGGAGGATTCGCCGGCGAGCCTCCGGTAATGGGAACTCGCGAAACCGACGAGGGGGTTTCAAGGCTGTTCCATCACGGGGGCGATCAGGAAAGACCTCCCCCACTCGGAATCGAGAGTCAGTGGAAGTGGAAGGGGTCTCCAAGGGATCGAGAAGATTGGTCGGCGTCGAGGAAGGTAGTCCACCTGATTGCAGTTGTGACGGCCCTCAGTTTCCTGAGCGCCGTGCCGGATTCAGTGCAGGGTGCCCAGGGAGAAGACTTTCTCTGGATTGACGTCTTCGGAAGTGTCAGTATTCCAGGCGCTGTGGATGATCTTGCACATGGTCTCGCCGTTGACCCTTTCGACAGATTTCTCTACGTCGCCGGAACGTTCGGTCGTGAACTCCCGGGGGAGGTTAGTTTTGGAGGGAACGACGGCTTTCTTCGGAAGTACGATCCGGATGGTAAGGAGATATGGACCGCGATTTTCGGAACTTCTGCGAACGACGGCGTTGCAGACGTCGTCGTCGATCTTTCGGGGGTCTACCTGGCTGGCTACACCGAAGGCGCATTGCCGGGCCAAACCAATAAAGGCGGAAGGGACGGTTTCGTCCTCAAGTACGACCGCGAGGGCACTTTGGATTGGATCCATCAGTTTGGGGATGAGCACGACAACGAGGCGAATTCGCTTGCGGTCGATTCTTCGGGGGTCTACGTCGGCGGTAGTTTCTTCGGAGATGATTTCGTCGCCAAGTTCAACCACCGCGGTGATGAACTATGGATTCAAAGAGTCCCGGGCCTTGGTTTTATCGTGCGGAGTGTTGCTGTTGACGTATCTGGTGTATATGTCGGGGGACGTTCTCCAGGCGAGAACGCCTTCCTCCGAAGGTACGACACTGACGGAAACTTCGTCTGGATGCGCCTGTTCGGGACCCAAGGTCTCGCTGACTCCGTCACAGCCATAGCAGCCCATCCGGCAGGAATCTTCGTTACGGGATTCATGGGGGCACCTAACGCCTTCGATAACGTCTTCAGCAACGCCTTCGTCCGAAAGTACGACCGCGACGGGTTCGCAGAATGGGAACGCGTATTCGGGAGCGAAGCGCATGATGTCGCAAGTTCACTTGCTCTCGACACCTCCGGAGTCTACGTCGCTGGTTGGACGGAAGGCACGGGACAACGGGAGGCCTTCGTCAGAGTGTATGACTATGCCGGGAATTTGGGGGGTACACGTCAGTTCACGGTTGGTGCGGCTCTGAGAGGCGTCGAAGGCCTAGGCGTAGATGCCTCCGGGGTCTACGTCGTAGGGTCAGCGGAACCCAAGCCGGGGTGGACCAGAGATGCGTTTGTCGTGAAAATCGGGAACCTCGCGCCCCCCAGTGTCTGCTTTACATTCTCCCCTCTCAATCCGGTGGCGGGCCACGAGGTGATGTTTGACGCCTCTTGTTCCCTTGATCAGGATGGGGACCCGCTCGAGTACAGATGGGACTTCGGGGACGGGTCGAACGCCACTGAGCGGAGCCCCACGCACACATACGCCGCCTCGGGAGACTATCCCGTCCGCCTCAGGGTTTCCGCCGGGACCTTCGTCCACTGGACCCGGCAGTACCCGTCCGACGACCAAGCAGCCGCCTTCGGTGTATCGCTCCACGATTCGGGCGTCTACGTGGCGGGGTGGCGGACTGGTGCGGGCCTCTCGGACGCATCCGTCTCCAAGTTTACCTCCGCGGGGAGCGAAGTCTGGGTCCGCCAGATTGGGTCGTCAGGCCAGGACACCGCCTACGACGTCTTCGCGGACGCATCAGGTGTGTACGCTGTCGGGCAGGCGGGGGGCGCTTTGCCTACGCAGTCATTCTTGGGCGTCTTCGACGCGTTCGTCGTAAAGTACGACATCGCCGGGAACCGCCTCTGGATCCGTCAGTTTGGGACCAACGGCTGGGACCGCGCGCTCGGCGTGGCGGCCGACTCTTCCGGCGTCTACGTGGTCTACGAACAGGACCGCCTCGACTTTGTGCGGAAGTACGATCTGGACGGGAATGTGGTCTGGACTCGCCAGTTCTCGGTGTACATTCTGGGCTACGGCGTGGCGGTCGACGACTCAGGAGTTTACGTTATTGGGACGGCCGTTGGCGGCGGCGCCTACGTCCGGAAGTACGACGTCGACGGCAACGAGCTGTGGACCCACGTGTACGGCGCTTCCAGTGCCGGGGCGATGGACGTCGCGGTGGACGGGAGATTCGTGTACGTCACAGGGTTCACCGGACGGGAGGGGATCGCGGACGGTCCTGACTCCCTCTTGGTGAAGCTCGACCATGCGGGCAACGAGTTGTGGAGCCGCCAATTCGGCACGCCGGACCGCGACGGTGCATGGGGGGTGACTGTTGACAGCTCCGGTATCTACGTCGCGGGACATACCTCGGTGTCTTCCTTATCCATCACCTGGGACGGTTTCGTCCAGAAGTACGGTGCGGACGGAAGCTCCCTCTGGTTCCGCAGGATCAGCACACCTCAGTTCGATGCCGCGTACGACGTTGCCGTCGACAACTCGGGCATCTATGTGGTCGGCGAAACGGGGGGGACGCTCCCTGGGCAGACTAGGTCGACTCCGGATGGCTACCCGCAGGCATTCGCGCGGAAGTACGATCGTGAGGGAAAGGTCGGTTCCGTCACTCAGGTTGTCACCGTCGCCCCCCGCATGCTGATTGTGGATCTCACCGGGGAGTTCGACTACGCGCGCGCGGAGCCGATTCGGGTCAAGATGTCCGCACTCGTTCTTGATGCGGTGGACTTCCAGCCCGTCTCCGGTGCCTTCGTTCTGATTCGCGTATACGACGACGACGGCCGCTACCTCATGATAATGGAGATGGTGGAAGTCCTCACCGGGGTCTACGAGTGGAGGAGCACCGACACCATCGGCAGGCTCCGCCTCGAGAAGGGCATCTACCGTGTCTACGTGACCGCATCGTGGAGCGATGGGCCGGTCGCGCACGCTATCGAGGACTTCCACATCGATCCCCCGGGCGAGGACTCAGGATCGGACACACCAACATGGACGCTGGGTCATACCTGGGCTGCGGGTTTGGGCGCCTTGGGAGGCATGGGTCTCGTCCTGCTCGCCCTGCGAATCCTGAAGAAGGTTCGTCAGGAGAAGGGTACCCAGACGAGCGAGAGGCGGATGGGCAGCGGTCGAGGACGAAACGCCTCATGAAGCCCGCTTTGCGACCATGATGTCGCTGAGGAGGACGACCTTTCATGACGTCCGCTTGACTCCTCCAAGGTTCAGGAGGTGGCCTCGGACCCGGGCACTTCCATTCGTGGGGAGTGCCGTCACCGGACCCGCTGATCGCCCGCCAGCCGCGTGCGGACGAAGGCGTTGAGGTCCTCCAGCAGGAGTCCAGTCTGCACGCACCACGCCGCCAAGGCCGCCTCGTCCATGCCCAGGGCCCTCGCCTTCTCCGCGAGCTGCGCGGAGACGGCCTCGTCGAGGACGACGGTCACCGCCCGTCCCGCGCCACGCTTTGCCCTCGCCCGTCGGCTCATGTCGGTGCGGCCACTCCGGCCACCGCGGTCCCGCTGGATAAGACGGTGTGGCCACACGGGGCCACACGCGCTTATCCCCTCGCGTCCGGCTCTCGTGCCCAGGTGACTGCGATGCGAATCGCGAGAAGAAGGGTGGTGCGGGTGTTGGGACTGACCTCGATCATCATGGCGGCCCTCCTGCAGATCGCGCCGCTGGCCAGGGCACCGGACGGCGGCGGGTCCTCCGGGGAGGGACACTGCTTCGAGGTCACGAACAGCACTTACCTGAACGTGACCCTGTGCAGCACCGCGGCCGTGAACGTGACCCTGGAGTCCGTGCCGCGCGTGGTCAGCTTCACGATCAAGGCCGTCGGCAGTTCGGTGTCGACGGACATCACCCTGAGCGGCCTCAGCCCCGGCGGGACCTACTACCGCTATGAGAACGGGTATTTCCAGGAGAGCTTCGTGACGGACGGGATGGGGGGCTACGCGTACGCGCAAGACCTCTCCAGGCCTCACCACATCTACTTCGCGGAGCACAGGTCCACAATGTATATCAGCGACAGCGCGACGGGCGGGGACTGTTCCATCATCGGAATGTGGGACGGTCCGACGAAGACCTGTACGTTGACGCGAAGCGTGGGGGAGCAGATTGTCCTCGATAGCGACGGACTCACGCTCGATGGGAACGGATACTCCGTGTACCCGGGCGACTTCGGCGCCTATGGAGTCTACACGTCGTCTCGCTCCTCACTCGCGGTGAGGAACGTGGGGATCACTCCCTTCACGTACTACTGCTGGCTCTGCGGTGGCTATCGCACCGCGTACTTTGGCTATGGCATTTACCTGTTCTCCTCCGATGGTAGCACGGTCTCCGGCAGCACGGTGTCCGCTGCCGGCACCGGAATCTACCTGTCCTCCTCCCCTAGCGGCACGGTCTCTGGCAACACGGTGTCAGGAGGTGGGACCGGCATCCGTCTGGACTATTCCTCGGGCATTGTTTCCGCCAACACTGTATCCGCAGCCAGGACCGGCATTTACTTGTCCTCCTCCCCCGGCAGCACGGTCTCCGTCAACACGGTACAGAACACGTACGGCACAGCGGGCATCTACTTGGCATCCTCTCACGCCAGCACAGTCTCAGGCAACACGATTACTGGGGCAACCTACGGCATCTACCTGTACTACACTTCGGGCACGGTTTCCGATAATACAATCTCCGCGAGCACCGGCGTCTACGTGTACTCCTCAGGCAGCAGCACGGTGAGCGGGAACACGGTGTCGGGCGGCTCCTACGGCGTCTACGTGTACTCCTCAGGCAGCAGCACGGTGAGCGGGAACACGGTGTCGGGCGGCTCCTACGGCGTCTACCTGTACGCCTCAGGCAGCAGCACGGTGAGCGGGAACACGGTGTCGAGCTACTACGGTATCTACATGGACTCCTCCGGCAGCAGCACGGTGATCGGGAACACGCTGTCGGGCTACCACTTCATCGGCATCTTTCTGTCCTCTTCCGGCAGCAGCACGGTGATCGGGAACACGGCATCGGGCGGCTCCTCCGGCATCTACCTTGTCGACTCCCCCGGCGCCCTCGTAGATGGCAACTCGGTCAGCGCGTCTTTCTCGGGGATTCAACAGGATGCTAGCAGCCCGGGCCTCCAGGCCTTGCAGAACGATGTGTGGGGAGGGTATATTGGAATCTACCTCCAGTCCTCCGGCGGCCTCATCGAAGGCAACACCGCTTCAGCGGGGGTCATCGCCCTCGGGCTGTTCAACCCGGGTAGCAGTACCGTCAGCAGTACGGTTCGAGATAATACGCTAACCGCCCGTGACACGGGGATTGACCTCCGTTTTGGGGGGGGACACATCATTACCCGTAACGCCATTGGAATCTGGGGCACCTCGGGCTCTCTGTTCGGCATCATTTTCCGGGGTGCAAGCTTCAGCACGATCGTGGAGAACACCATCACAATGTCCCGAGGTAGCGGCTTCCATTCCGACCTGGGAGCCCATCACAACGTCATCGAGAATAACGGGATCACAGTAGGATTCGGAGTCGGCGTCGGTGCGGCCTTCAGCGGCGGAGGCGACCAGATTCGCGGCAACGTGATCACCATGGCCTGGGGAGACGGCATCTTTTATGACAGGGCGGGATGCTGCAACACGATGGCCGAGAACGAGATCATCGCCGCGGGGATTGGCGGCATCAGGGTCTTCGGGACGTGCTGCAATACGATGGAGGGGAACGCTATTACGGGTGCCCAGGTCACGGGTGCTCGGGTCGGAATCTCCCTTGAGTTCTTCGCTGGGAGCAACGTCATCGTCGCAAACTCCATCACGCGGACCGGCACCGGCCTCTCGATGTGGGACGTCGGCGGCAACAGGATTGCCTCGAACCTGTTCGCGGACAACGGGGTCGGCATGCACATTGGGTTTGCGGGTCGCCAGCCGGTGTTGAACGCAATTTACGAGAACTGCTTCATGCGCAACGCTGCGCAACTCAGTCTGTACAACGTGGGCTCTACCCAGCAGTGGAACAACCCTGCTCGCGTGCCTCGCCCCTGGGGGAACCACTGGAGCGACTATGCAGGACGGGATCTCGACGGCGACGGGATAGGGGACACGAACCTTCCGCACCAGGGCGTGGACAATGATCCCCTCATGGGACCGAGTATGCCCAACTTCGGTCGTGTCTGCGCGGGGAACGGCGCCCCGCTCCTCCCGAAGCTGAGCGCCTCCTTGGCGCTCGAAGGGGAGCCAACCATCTTGACAGCCGTCACAACGGACCCGGAGAACGACCCCCTCACGTACTCCTTTGACTTCGAGGACGACGGCACATGGGACTTGGTGGGACTGGACAACACCGCCACGCGGGTGTGGGGCGACGACCACGCCGGGACGGCGCGCGTCCGGGTCTGCGATGCTGAGTTCTGCATGGAGGACACGGCGCCAGTCGTGGTTTCGAACGCTGTGCCTGAGCTCATGGTGACCGTTGGAGAGGCGGTCGAAGGCTCGCCCCTGGAAGTCTCTTTCCGGGTCACGGACTCCGGGAGCGATGACCTGACCGCGACACTCGATTGGGGCGAGAGCGTGGACGCAGGAACCTACCTCGTGGGCGTCGGGCCCGATCCGGACGAGAGCACGGACGTGAATCCCCGGGACGTCTCGGACGCGATGTCTCACGTGTATGCGGACGACACCTACCGGGTGGGCACCCTCACGGTCGCGGACGACGATGGTGGCTTCGTCGTCGTGGACTTCGTGATCCTCGTCGTGAACGGCGAGCCGCAGGTCACGACCGCGACGATCAGCGACGGGGACGAGGCAGAGCCCGTCGCGTTCACGGGCGCCGCTCGGGACCCGGGCGCGGACGATCTGACCGTCTGCTGGGACTGGGACGACACGACAAGTGAGTGCCGGACGTACATCAACGACGGGACGTTCCCCTTCCACGCCATAGACTCCGGGACGCACGTGTGGGGCGACGACGCAACATACGACGTCGAGCTCACCGTGACGGACGACGACGGCGGGTCCGTCCGGGTCACGCTCCATACGGTGATCGCGAACGTTGCCCCCGTCCCGTCGATGACCCTTGATGCGATCTCGTACTTCGAGGGCTCCCCCGCCACAGTCTCCGGCTTGTTCACCGAGCAGGGGACGGACGACGTGACCTTGACGTGGACTTGGCTGTTTGGTCCCACCGAATCCCTGACTTTCTACAACAACGGCGCTTCGCCCGACCCGTTGAAATCCCCAGCCGGGAACGCGCCTTTCGTCGGCGCCGACACGATGGCCCACACGTACGACGATGATGGCGTCTTCTCCCTCACGATGGAGGCCTGCGACGACGACGGTGGTTGCGCAAGCACGACGCTGCCCGTCCCCGTGCAGAACCTCGATCCGGTCGCGATTATCACGGCCCCTGCTCCAGGCTCGGTGTATGCAATAGGCGAGCCGGTCACGTTCATCGGGGCGTTCACGGACCTTGGAACGGGGGACACGCATGTCGCGGTGTGGAGCTTCGACTCCACAACCGTGCCGGCGACTGTCACGGAGACGGGCGGGAGTGGCACCGTCGAGGCGACATATGCGTTCTCCGCCGCAGGAATCTACCTCGTGACCTTGACGGTCTTAGACGACGACGGGGGCGCCGGCACAGCGAACACGGTGGAGGATCTCACTGCATTTGTCGTGATCTACGACCCGAACGGCGGCTTCGTGACCGGCGGAGGATGGATCAACTCCCCGCCAGGGGCCTACCTCCCGAGCCCCACTCTCACGGGCAAAGCCACCTTCGGTTTTGTCGCGAAATACCAGAAGGGCGCCTCGACACCGACGGGGCAGACGGAGTTCCAGTTCAAGGCCGGGGACCTGAACTTCCACAGCACCTCGTACGACTGGCTCGTGTGCGGCGGTCCGAAGTGCAAGTTCAAAGGCCAAGGCACGATCAACGGCGTCGAAGGCTACTCGTTCATGCTCACCGCCATCGACGGGCAGCTGCCGGGTGGTGGCGGGGAGGATAAGATCCGGATGAAGATCTGGGTTACCCTCACCGGAGAGGTCGTCTATGACAACCAAGCGGGTGCCGACGAGTTCGCGGACCCCACGACGGTCCTCGGCGGCGGGAACATCGTGATCCACAGGGGATAGGGCACCCCCCTGACTTAACCCCCAGCTTTGTGGGGAACAACGGGGCTGTGAGGCTCTGCGTTCGCCACCCCGGTGGGGGCATGACCAGGAGTTCGGGTTCTACGCCGGCGGGAAGTGGACCCCCGAGGGGCCACACGCGGTTCGACACAACCAACGACGTGATGCCGTTGTGCGTCGAGTGCGGTCGCCTACAAAAGGAGAAGATCGACAAGGAGCGACCCGCCTGGTAAAGGATAGAACGCGCGGTGTGCACATCGCAGGTTACACAATCAGGATAAAGGCGGAATGTGTCGTGGTTCGGGGGCAGACGCGTGAACCCCTCTGGAGAGACCGGGGAGGATACGTGCGACCTCTGCGGACGTCGAATCGATGACTGCGCGTGTCGGTGCCCGTATTGCGGCGAGGTCGAGGCATGCGATTGCGCCATCGGACCGGACGCCGCGACCGGCGGTGGATAGCGATTGACGGCGAACGAACTCACGTGGCTGATCGGCGGCGCGCAGGGCAGCGGCGTCGACTCCAGCGCGAACATCTTCGGCCGCGCGTGCGCGTACGGCGGTCTTCACGTCTTCGGCAAGCGGGAGTACTACTCGAACATCATGGGCGAGCACTCGTACTTCCAGATCCGCGTGGCGCCGCGTCCGATCCGTTCCCACATGGATCCGATCAACGTGCTCGCGACGTTCGACGCGGAGACCGTGTTCCGACATGCCGTGGACGTGACCGCCGACGGTGCCATCGTGTACGACGCATCCCTCGTCCGGACGAAGATTGGCGACGTGCCCACACTCGAGGCCCGCGTGGAGCAGGACCTTCGGGCGTACCTGATCGCCCACGGGCTGGGGGACACCGTGCAGGACGCCCTCGGCGCGGCCTCGGAGCGGGGTGTGCAGCTGCGGCCGATCCCGATGGGGGACTTCTTGACGGACGTGCAGAGGAAGTTCGGCGTCGACCAGCTCAGCAAGCTCAGCCGCATGGTCAACGTCCTGGCGGTGTCCGCCTCGTTCGGCCTGCTCCAGTATGATTTCGAGCAGATCGCGAAGGCCGTGCAGCACGTGTTCCGCGCGAAGAAGAGCGTCGCGGAGATGAACGTGCACGGCGCCCGGCTCGCGTACGACCACGTGCGGGAGAAGCGTGCGGACGGGTTCCCGTATCACCTGTCTCCGATCCCCGCGGCGGAGAGGCGCATCTACCTCGCGGGAAGCCAGGCCGTCGGCCTCGGGAAGATGGCGAGCGGCTGCCGGTTCCAGACGTACTACCCGATCACGCCCGCATCCGATGAGAGCGAGTACTTGGAGGCGAACCAGATCCTCCCCGCCGGGTTCGAGCCGGACGCGCCGGAGGCCCAGGAGGCGTCGTTCCTGAAGGAGAACGGGAACTCGGTCGTCGTCGTGCAGACGGAGGACGAGATCGCGGCGATCACGATGGCGAACGGCGCGGCGCTGGCGGGGACGCGGAGCGCGACCGCGACCTCGGGCCCGGGCTTCTGCCTCATGATGGAGGGCATCGGGTGGGCGGCGATCAACGAGGTGCCCGTCGTGATCACGCTGTATCAGCGGGCGGGACCGAGCACGGGGATGCCGACGCGCCACGAGCAGGGAGACCTCCGGTTCGCGATCCACGCGGGCCACGGCGATTCCCCGCGAATCGTCTTCGCGTCCGGGGACCTCGAAGAGTCCTTCTACGACACGATCAAGGTGTTCAACTGGGCGGACCGGTACCAGACCCCGGTGATCCACCTCGTCGACAAGGCCCTCGCGAACAGCACCCAGACGCTTCCGTACCTGACGATGGACGGCGTCCGGATCGACCGCGGCGAGCTCGCGCGCCCCTCGGAGGACGGAGACTACCGGCGGTTCCAGTTCACGCCGAGCGGGATCAGCCCCCGGGCGGTCCTCGGGATGCCCGGGACGATCTTCTGGAACACCGGCGACGAGCACGACGAGGTGGGGCACATCACCGAGGACCCGGTCCTCCGCATCCTCATGATGGAGAAACGGATGGGGAAGCTGGACCTCGCCGCCAAGGAGATTCCGATCGAGGATCAGCTCGTCTACCGCGGCGACCGGGACGCGGACACCCTCGTCGTGAGCTGGGGGTCGACGAAGGGGGCGATCCTCGACGCGATGGAGGTCCTGCGAGAGCGGGGGCACAAGGTCGGCTTCCTCCAGCTCCGCCTCCTTCACCCGTTCCCCGCGGAGCGTGTGGCAGAGTACCTCGGAGGTCGCAAGAATGTCGTCGACGTCGAGATGAACTACTCGGCGACGCTCGCTGGACTGATCCGCGAGCACACGGGGCGGGCCGTCACGCACACGATCGTGAAGTTCCAGGGTCGCGCGATGTCGTGCAACGAGCTCCGGGACGCGCTCGGCGCGGTGCTCGACGGCACGGCCGCGAAACGGCAGGTGTTGCGCCATGGCGTCTGAGGCCGTCCTGAAGCCCGTGGACTTCCAGACGGAGGTCCACAACGACTGGTGCCCCGGATGCGGAGATTTCGGGATCCTGAAAGCGGTCCAGATGGCGCTCGCGGACCTGAACGTCGCGCGGCACAGCGCCGCACTCTTCTCCGGGATCGGATGCTCCGCGAAGACGGTCCACTACGTGAACACGTACGGCATCCACACGCTCCACGGCCGCGTGCTTCCCTTCGCGATGGGAGCGAAGATCGCGAACCCCGAACTCGAGGTCGTCGCGCTCGGTGGCGACGGGGACGGCCTCGGAATCGGCGCGGGCCACTTCGTGAACGCCGGGAGGCGGAACCTGGACATGGCGTACGTCATCTTCGACAACGGCGTGTACGGCCTCACGAAGGGGCAGGCGTCCCCGACGCTGAAGCTCGGACTCCAGCCGAAGTCGCTGCCGAAACCGAACATCAACGACGCCGTCAACCCGCTTTGGCTCGCGATCGCGTCCGGCGCGACGTTCGTCGCCCGCGGCTACTCGTTCGACATCCGCCACCTCCGGGAGCTCCTCGCAAAGGCGATCCGGCATCGGGGGTACGCGTTCGTCGACGTGTTGCAGCCGTGCCCCACGTACAACAACCTGAACACGAAGGACTGGTACGGCGGCGAGGACCGGGTCGTCGAGGGGAAGCGAATGCCGCGCGTGTACAAGCTCGAGGAGCGCGGGTTCGACCCCCTCGTGCGCGCGCCGGAGGAATCGGACGAGAAGCAGCTCGGAGCGCTGAAGGTCGCTCTCGAGTGGGGCGACGCGATCCCGATCGGCGTGTTCTACGAGAACCCGCTCCTTCCGACCTTTGAGGATCGCCTCCAGGGGCAGATCCCCGCGTACCGGGAGGAGCCCCCCGCAAAGCAGGTGATCGCGGACGCGGCGGGCCGGCCGACGGTCCGCCTACACCGGTTCCTCGACGAGCTCGTTGTCACCTAGCCCCGACGCGGATGTCGATGCATACAGTAACATCCATAGTTATAAGTCCGTTATATCCGATGGCGGGACAAGGGTGCCCGCGATCGCCTCCCCCTCCCTTGCGAGACCGACGAAACGACCCGTCCTCGACGAGCTCATGGCCTGCCCGGAGTGCGGGAGCGCCCACCTCGTGCGGGACGATGCGCGGGGCGAGGTCGTGTGCGACGCCTGCGGCCTTGTCGTCAGCGAGAGCGCGATCGACCCGGGACCCGAATGGACCGCGTTCAGCGCGGAGGAGGCGGACCGGATGCGCCGAACCGGCACGCCCCGGGGGTACACGGGTCAGTCCATCGGGCTCACGACCGTGATCCCGGTCGCGATGCGGGACAGCCGGGGAAACCCGATCCCGTTGCGGGAGCGGGAGAAGTACTTCCGGATGCGGAAGCTCCAGCGCCACTCGGGGCACAGCCGCCCGGGGGAGCGCAGCCTGCCGGAGACGATGGTCGTGCTGGATCGCGTCGCGTCCACCTTGGGCCTCCCCAGGGCTCTGAAGGAGCAGGCCGGGTTCCTCTGCAAGAAGGCGCTCGAGCGGGGCCTCCTCCGCGGACGCAAGATCTCGGGCATCGTCGCCGCCGCCGTCTACGCGTCCTGCCGGATGGGGGGTGTCCCCCGGACGCTGGAGGAGATGGCGGAGGCGACCGGGGTGCGGAGGAAGGAGATCGGGAAGTCCTACGGAATCCTGCTCCGGGCCCTCGGCCTCCGCGTTCCGCCCGCGCGACCCGCGGACTACCTCTCCCGGTTCTGCAGCGAGCTGGGCCTCAGCAGCCGCGTGCAGCGGCAGGCGCTCCGGATCGTTCGGGAAATGGACGACGCGGACGGATCCCTCTCCGTCTCGCCGGTCGGCACGAGCGCGGCCGCGATCTACCTGGCATCGATCGCTTGCGGGGAGCGCCGCCCGCAGAAGCTCGTCGCGAAGGTCGCGGGGGTGAGCGAGGTCACTCTGCGGAACCGGTTCCGGTACGTCGGGGACGCCGCCCTCCTCGTGCGCTCGCCGCCCCGAGGATCGCCTGCCGAGTCCGGGCGCGCGAAATGATCACCGGGCGGCCTCGGCGGGCGCGTCAATCGGCTTCGCACCCTGCCACGTGTTCTCCATGATGTTCGAGACCGCCTGCGCGAGCGCTTGGTCGTTCGTCCAGATACAGATGTCGTCCCCGCGGTAGAACGAGTCGTCGTCCGGGATCGGGTGGGACATGATGAACTCCCGCGCATCGGAGACGTGCATGTACATCGGGACGTAGAAGTCCACATTCCGGATCTGTGCGTACTTCCCGAGCCGATGCACGTCCTTGATGCCTTCCGGGGTAACGGGGAACATGTACCGGAACCGGATCCCCTTACCCGCCTTCTCCGTGATGTACTCCCCGAACCCGCGCATGACCCGCCCGGGGGATCGGGTGGTGCCGATGCCGATCCACGACTCGACCGTGGACTCGTACATCTTGATCAGGCGTTCGCGGACGTTCCGCCTTCCGTAGATCGCCTCGAAGCGTCCGCGTTCCTCCGGGGCCGTCTGGGCCACGACCGCGAACTCCTTCCCGATCGTCTCGAGGTTTTTCTCGAGGGTCCCGGCACGGTCCCGCAACTCGTGCACGGTCTTCGCGAGGAACCGGTGGAACGGGACGGGGGTGTACCGCAGGGGCGTCTCGGGGATGATCTCGACGAGCCCCTTCTCGTGGAGCTGCGACATCGTCGCGTAGATGCGGGTCCGAGGGACCCTCGCGTGCGGAGTGACCTGGGACGCCGTCGCGGTCCCTAGGTCGAGCAAGGTGAGGTACACGCGCGCTTGATACTCCGTGAGCCCGTGGTCCATGAGCTTCCGGATGCGCTCCGCGTTGATCGGCAACGGCATCCTCGAACAGGACGGCCGGATAAATACGTTGTCACCGTTGCGAGTGACACGCGCCCCGTCGCTCCGGGGGACCAAGACTCGCGCCCGGGTGACACATCGTCCTCTTCTCGGAAAGCTTTTAAGGGTTCGGGGATTACGTGGGCCCCCGTAGCCTGCAGGCTCGTGCTGCGGAGGCATTCCATGGGTTCCATCGTTCGGGAAATTCTGACGCGCGCAACGGAGGAGGCGGCGCCGCGGGAGGCCGCGACGCTCATCTACGGCGCGGACGACACGGAGCTCGAGCGCATCCTCTCGGGCCTGCGCACGAACATCAAGATCTTCGGCGTGGGGGGCGGCGGCTCCAACACGATCGATCGTCTCGTCGAGGCCGGGATCGTCGGCGCGGAGCTGTACGCCGCAAACACGGACGCGCAGCACCTGCTCATCGTCCGCTCACCGCACAAGATCCTGCTCGGGCGGAGGAGCACGCGTGGCCTCGGCGCGGGGGCGCTCCCGCAGGTCGGCGAGGAGGCGGCGCGGGAGGCGGAGGAGGAGATTCGGAAGGTCCTGCAGGGCGGGGATCTCGTGTTCATCACGTGCGGGCTTGGCGGCGGCACGGGCACCGGCGGCGCGCCCGTGGTCGCGCAGATCGCGAAGGAGCTCGGCGCGCTCACGGTCGCGATCTGCACGTGGCCCTTCCGCGCGGAGGGCGCGATCCGCTGGGAGAACGCGGAGTACGGTCTCGAGCGGCTGCGGAACTTCGCGGACACGGTGATCATCATCCCGAACGACAAGCTCCTGGAGCTCGTCCCGCGCCTCGCGCTGAACCAGGCGTTCAAGGTCGCGGACGACGTGCTCATGCGCGGGATCAAGGGGATCACCGAGGTGATCACGAAGCCCGGGCTCGTGAACCTGGACTTCAACGACATCAAGACGATCATGAAGG
>Ga0209641_10000237_pt1 | contig 48305 bp, 42 predicted proteins | sample RifCSP16_1_FD_184022 | JGI IMG/M metagenome (GOLD analysis project Ga0209641, IMG submission 184022) | Soil microbial communities from Rifle, Colorado - Rifle CSP2_sed 16_1 (SPAdes) (version 2) | ecosystem: Environmental > Terrestrial > Deep subsurface > Rock core/Sediment | place: Rifle... | reverse complement strand
AACAGACGGAGAAGAAGCCAGGGTGGGGTAAATTGACCCCACCGTGGGGCTGCCTGCCCTCAGCCTCGCATCCCTCATGGTATCGACACGTTGCGCACAATCTCCACCTTTTGGCTGAGGGGACACTATCCCCTCTTACGCCAGGCAAGCGACGGGCTTTCCTTCCACGTCCTTTTGAAATTAAGCGCTTTCCTCGGTGCAGAACGCCTGGCATCACGCGTGCATCCTCTTCTTGCGTGGAACCGCAGGGATCTGGACCGCATCCGGAAGGGGAGGAGGCTGTGAAGAGCCGAAACGATGATGGCCGCAAGCAAGACGAGGCTGCCCGGGAGATCCTTCATTATTTGGCGAGTAACCCCGATGCTGAGGATACCCTGGAGGGGATCGCGAGATGGTGGTTGGAGCGTCGGCGCATCGAACTCACGATCAACGAGGTAAGGGATTCTGTGGAGATGCTCTTGAACCGCGGCCTCATCCTCGCTTCCCGACAGCGGCTGAAGGCACCCTGCTATCGCATGAACCCGGCAAAGCAAACAGAAATCGCCAAACTCCTCGAACGAGATAACCCGCATTTCTTGTCGGGAAGCAGCGCGACGGACGCCTCCTCTAGCGCATGAGCACTCATGCTCGGGGAGGATGTTGGATCGGCCGAGAGAAGGCAAGGGGAAAGGGGGAAGGCTGACAGGCAACAATGCAACAAGATCGTGAGGAGGGAGGCAAGAAAATGATAGTGATGATTCGCCATGCATACCAAACAAGTCGTTACCTCCGTGACCAGCGCGGGATTGAGACCGTGGAATGGCTCCTGATCGCGGCGCTCATTGTGGCCATGGCCGTCGTGGTGTACCCGGGGGAGCTGCAACCGGCCCTGCAGAAGGCGATCGCCTTCATCTCCGGCAAAATCACTGCTATCAAGTAGAGGCGGTCTCTGGTCCAGGGCGGCTCCTTCGGGAGCCTCCCTGGGCGATCACGAGATTGGAGAAAACCATGACCCACGCTCGACAACACCGGAATAAACGCGGCACCTCGACGATCGAGTTTATCCTGGTGCTTCCGACGCTGGTCTTCATTCTCTTCACCATTGTCGAGCTCAGCCGGATGTGGCTAACGTTTGATATTGCGACAACTGCCGTGCGCGAGGGGGCACGGGTGGGGGTGGTGACCAATCCGTTCGATCCTGCCCCAGCGACCGCCCGGATCAACAGCATTCTCACCGCGGCCAACATGACCCCCACCAGCGTGTCCGTCATCTGTGTGGTCCCCTGTCAGCCTGGCTCTGTGGTCCGGGCAGACGTGACATTGACGTTCTCGACACTCTTTCCCATCATGCTGCCGATGCTGACGTCGCTGCCGATGCAGCAGAGCGCCAGCATGCGGTACGAGTAGGAGGACTGCCGTGCGTCGACGACTATTGATAGTGGTAACGCTCGCCGCGGTGATTGGCTTGGCGACCGCTTTCCTCGTCTACCAGACCATCATCCAACGGGTGGCTGTGTATGGCCAGCCGGTCGAGCAGATCGTCGTGGCCCAAGTCAACGTGCCGGTCGGAGAAGCCATCACGTCTCAACATGTCAGACTCTCTTCCTGGCCGAACCAGGCCGTCCCCGGTGGCGCCCTGCGGAGCCTTGCCGAAGCCGAGGGGCAGGTAGCCCGCAGTTCCATCGTGGCCGGCGAGCCTCTGCTTAAGTCAAAGCTCATTGACGCCGCATCCGCTGCGCGCGGAGGACTGCTCCCGATGCTCGTCCCGGAGGGTCTCCGGGGGGTGACGATCAAGGTCGACGAGGCGGTCCAGGAGACGGGGTTCATTCTGCCCCACAGCCGCGTGGACCTCATCGCGAGCATGCGGTCCGAGGGCAGTCAAATCGACCATGTGGGCAAGGTGATCCTGCAGAACGTTCCGGTGCTGGCGGCGGGGCAGACCGTCGAGATGCGTGACAACAGCCCGGTCAAAGTCACCACGGTCACCCTCGCGCTGACGCCCGAGCAGGTCGAGCGCCTGGCGCTGGCGCAGACGGAGACGAGGGGGAAGGTGATCCTCGCGACACGGAATCTTCGGGACGACCGGATCGTCGCCACAGCCGGGGTGACCAAGGCGCGACTCCTCGGCTCGGAGCAGCCCAAGAAGGCCACCAGCCTCCAGGCCCAGGGGAGCGATGGCGCGGAACGGTCCGTCTCCAAGGGCGAAACCCACACGGTCTCCGTCGTCCGGGCGGGCCAGGCCAGTGAACTGACCTTTGTCCGCGACGCCGGCGGTCTGTGGGCTCCGGTCAACACCCGATGAGGTGAGAGGAGCTGCGATGCGAGCACAACGTCCTGCTGTAGCCTGCCGCGTCCTCCTGGGGTTGGTGTTCGCTGCGCTTTTGGTGGTCCTTCGCCTGCCCGCGACGGCCCAGGGGCCAGGACTGGTCCGGATCGAGGTGACCATCGGCAAGTCGCACGTCGTCGAGGTCAAGGAACCCTTCGACCGGGTGTCGGTTACGGACCCGAACATCGCTGATGTTTTTGTCATCAAGCCCAACCAGATCCTGATCAATGGCAAGGCCCTCGGCGTCACCTCGCTGGTCGTCTTTTACGCCCAGAAGACCCAGTTCTTTGACCTGGTGGTGCAGACCGATCTCGAGCTCCTGCGAGAACGGTTGAAGCAGATGGCCCCCCACGACACGGTCGAGGTGCGTCCGGCACAAGAGGCCATCATCCTTCAAGGCACGGTCTCCAGCGGGGAGATGGTCACCGCCGCCGCCGAGGTCGCCGCGGTATTCGCCCCGAAGGGAAAGGTCGTCAACCTCCTCACCGTGAGGGGCGTCAAGCCCCAGGAAGTCCTGATTCAGGTCCAGGTGGCGGAGGTGCAGCGCACGGCCCTCAAGGAACTCGGCTTCAGCTACCGCTTCCTCGGTGCCACCTTCCAGGGAGGGGCGTTCCCCGGTGCCCCCTTCTTCCCACCGCTTGGGCTGATCAGCGACCCCAATGCACCCGACCTCGCTTTTAGTACCCTCGCGAGCTTTTTCTTCTCCTCCCCCAACCGCGACTTCTCCGGGGTTGCCCGGGCCCTGGCCGAGCGGGGTCTGCTCCGGACGCTGGCCAAGCCCAACCTCGTCACGGAAAGCGGCAAGCGAGCCAGTTTCCTCTCAGGCGGCGAGTTTCCCTTTCCGGTCCCACAGACCGCCGCCGCAGGGACCACCACCATCACCATCGAATTCAAGCCGTTCGGCATCCGCCTCATTTTCCTCCCGGTGGTGGAGGACGGGAGCAGGATCAACTTGAGCGTGGAGCCCGAGGTCTCGACCCTCGACTTCAGCAGCGGCCTGCAGTTTTCCGGCTTCGTCGTCCCCGTGCTCAGGAAGAATAATGCTTCCACCACCGTGAACCTCAGAGACGGCGAAAGCTTTGCCATCGCCGGGCTCATCAATAATGAGGTCCGGCAGTCAGTGGCCAAAATTCCCATCCTCGGAGATATTCCGATCCTGGGCGCCCTTTTCCGTAGCACGTCGTTCCAGAATAGCGAAACGGAGCTGCTCTTCATCGTCAGCGTAAAACTGGTCCAGGCGACTCCGCCCGGTTCACCGACGGTCCCCGATCCCTCCAAGCTCCTGGAGGTCACCGAAGCGGAGAAGTCGGAGTTTACGCTCGTGCCGGGGATTCCCGGCGTCGGTGCGGAAGTGGACCGTCCGTTGGGTCAGAGTACCCTCCGCGGAAAATAAGGGGCGGTGCCCCATGGCAACGGTGCTGCGAACGGTCATCGTCGATTCTGACCAGGACTCCCGCGCCAACCTGCGCCGGATCGTGGGGGCCACCGCGTCGGTCGTCGTGGGCGAGTTTTCCAGCATCGGTGAGGCGTTCCGCGAGGCCCCCGCGTGCCGGCCGGATGTGCTGGTTGTCGAGATCCCTTCCGAATCGGAGGGAAAAGACGACGGGAAAGGGCCTGCCGCCTTCGAACAACTGGCCCAGGCCGTGCCAGAGACCGCGATCCTCGCCACCGGGCTCAGCTCATCGGCCGATCTCGTCATCCAGGTCATCCGCGCGGGGGCCCTCGACTTTCTGAGCCGCCCGGTCAAGAGCGACGAGCTGCTTGCGGCCCTCGACAAGGTGATCCGCTCTCGCCGCGCGGTCGCCCCGGAGCGTCGGCATGGGCGCGTCACGTCGGTCTTCTCCACCAAGGGCGGCCTCGGGGTGACCACGGTCGCCACCAACCTGGCCGTCTGCTTCGCCGAGGGCGCCCCTGGGCGGGTGCTGCTCATGGACCTGGACATGCGACAATCCGACGTGGCCACGTTCCTGAACCTCCGACACCCCTACTCTGTCCTTGACGCGTTTGAGAACGTCTCGCGGATGGACCAATCGTTCCTGCAGGGTCTCCTGTCTCACCACCCGACCGGTCTCTGTGTCCTTCCGGGCCCGGCGCGGATCGAACGTGGCAAGCATTCTGTCGAGCAGGTCCAGACGGGCCTCGAAGTCCTTCGATCGCATTTCGACCATGTCGTCCTCGACCTCCCCCACGACATGGACCCTGGAACCATCGCAGCACTGGAGACCTCTGACGAGATCCTGTTTCTCGTCAGCCTGAATGTGTCCGCTCTCCGCTCGGGGGCGGCCGGCCTTGCGGCCTTTCGCCATCTGGGCCTCGACCTCCGGAAAGTGCGCATCGTCGTGATGCGCGAGGGAACCGGAGAGGACGTGACCCTCAAGCACGTTCGGGAAACGCTCGAGCTCCCCGTGTACTGGAAGACGCCGAGCGACTACCCGACCGTCGTGACCGCCATCAACAACGGCGAGCCCGTGGTCATAGCCTCGCCGCGCTCAAAGATCGCCAAGAACCTGCGGCAGCTGAGCGAGATGCTGATTAACGGGCACGTGACGGAACCACCACCGCGCGGGACCTCGCTCCTCCGCCTGGTGCGGATTCCCTCTCGCTGGCCAGGAGGCAAGTAGATGAGACGGGTCCGCAGCCGGACCGAGAACGCATCAGAGCCCGCTGTCGCCTCTCCGCCTGGCACAGAACAGAATAATAATAAAGGAGACGGCAGCGGCTTCGAGTTGAAGAGCCGAATCCATCGCCAGCTGATCGAACGGATCGACCTCTCCAAGCTCGACAGTCTCCCACCGGAGTCGGTGCAACAACAGATCCGCCGTCTCCTCGAGGATCTCCTCGCGGGGGAGGAGACGCCGCTCAGCCGCCAGGAGCGGGAGCAGCTCGTCATCGATGTACAGCACGAGACCTTTGGGCTCGGGCCCATCGAACCGCTCATGATGGATCCGACGGTGTCGGATATCCTCGTGAACGGGCCCTATAATGTCTATGTGGAGCGGCGGGGCAAGATCGAGCGTGCGGACATCATTTTTCGGGACAGTGCCCACCTGCTCCAGATCATCGAGCGAATCGTTTCGCAGGTGGGCCGTCGGGTGGACGAATCCTCTCCGATGGTGGATGCGCGCTTGCACGACGGCTCGCGAGTCAACGCCATTATCCCCCCCCTTGCCATCGACGGGCCGATGCTCTCCATTCGCCGCTTTGCGGTTGAGCCGTTCAAGATGCCGGACCTCCTCGGATTCGGCACGCTCACCCCGGTCCTCGCCGAGTTCCTCGCTGCCGCGGTACGGGCGCGCCTCAACATGCTCATCTCGGGCGGCACCGGGAGCGGCAAGACGACCCTGCTCAACGTCCTCTCAACCGCCATCCCCCACACGGAGCGGATCATCACCATCGAGGACTCGGCCGAGCTGCAGCTCCAGCAGGAACATGTGGTCCGGTTGGAGACGCGCCCCCCGAACATCGAAGGACAAGGAATGGTCAGCCAGCGGGACCTGGTGCGAAACGCCCTCCGGATGCGCCCGGACCGCATCATCGTTGGTGAGGTGCGGGGCCCCGAGGTTCTGGACATGCTCCAGGCGATGAACACGGGTCACGACGGGTCGCTCTGCACCGTGCACGCCAATTCGACGCGGGAGGCCCTGGCGCGCCTCGAGACGATGATCCTGATGGCCGGCCTCTCGGTTCCCGTCCGCGCTATGCGGGAGTACATTTGCTCCGCCCTTGAGCTGGGCATCCACATGGCGCGCTTCAGCGACGGGAGCCGGAAGATCGTTCGGGTCACGGAAGTCAGCGGCATGGAGGAATCGGTCATCTCCACGCAGGACATCTTTGTGTATGAGCAGGCGGGGATCGACGAAGATGGTCGCGTGCTCGGCTTCCACCACGCCACCGGAGTGCGGCCGAAGTTCACCGAACGGCTGGTTCGTGCGGGGATTACCCTGCGACCTGAGATCTTCGATCCTGCGCCGCGACAGGAGGGGCGCCGATGAACCTGGTGGCCGCCATCGCGGGATTGGCGTTCCTGGTGGTCGTGACGCTCATTGTAGGGTTCTGGTGGTTCGCGGAGACCGGCCGGATGATCCGTCGGCGGCTCGGCACCCGTTTCTGGATCCATCCAAAAACGGACCCGCGAATCGCGCGGGCCGATCCCCGAGAGGTGGACTCGACATGGGCGAGGCTGAGGAGCCCGCTCATCGCCCTGGCCGAGCAGGCAGGCCTTGACATGAGGGACCGCAGCCGCATCCTCGTCCTCATGGGTACCTGTGCCGTCGTCGGGGGAGGCGCCGGGTGGCTGCGGACGGGTCAGCCGGTGTGGGGGGTGGTCGCGGCCCTCGTCGCAGGCTCCTTGCCGATCCTCCACCTCGCATACAAACGGCACCAGCGTCTGCAACGCTTTGAGAGACAGTTTCCTGATGCCCTCGATATGATGACCCGCTCCATCCGCGCCGGTCACGCTTTGGGCGCGGCCATTCAAGTGGTGGGAGAGGAGATGCCGGACCCGGCGGCCGAGGAGTTCCGAAGGGTCTCTGAAGAGACCCGGCTGGGAATGGACCCTGGGGAGGCCCTCTTCAGGCTTCAACGCCGCATTCCCACGGGGGATACGGCTTTCTTCTGCACCGCCATTACGATCCAGCGGAGCGCCGGCGGCAACCTGGCCGAGATCCTGGATTCCTTGAGCGAGGTCATTCGCGAGCGATTCAAGGTCTTGAGCCACGCGCGAGTGCTCTCGGTGCAGCATCGATGGAGCGCGATCTGCGTGGGTGTGTTCCCGATCGTCTTGGCAATCATGTTCGAATTGGTCAGCCCTGGGTACTTCGAGCCGCTGCTTAACTCCCCCCTCGCGTCGCGTCTCATCTGGGCAGGCATCATCCTCGAGGGGATCGGTTTGTTTATGATCTGGCGCATCGCGCAGATCAGGGTGTGAGGGAGATGGCCGCCATTAGTTATGCGATCCTTGCCTTCGCCCTGGTTGGAGGGGTCGTCTGTCTCGCGGGAGCCTTTCTACTCCGACGTTGGTCTCTGGTGCAGCCCCAGCGCTTTCAAGCCTCTGTGCCCGAGGCTGGGCCAGCATCCATTCTCCGATGGGAGGAGCGGACCAGGGTAGGGTGGCAGCGGATCCTCGAGCGTGTGGGTCGGGTCTTTGGCCCGCGGGATAGCGTCAGGCTATCACAGCTGCGGCAGCGGCTGACGTGGGCGGGCTATAACAATCCCCGCGCCGTCGGGTTATTCATCGGCGCGAAGGTTGGCTCTGCGATCCTGTGCGGCTACGCCTATACCCTTTACGGCCTGGCCGTCCAACGGGCCCTGCCGCACCTCCTGCTGTTGTCGCTTGCTCTGGCGCTGGTGGGGTCCTTCCTCCCCGAACTCTGGCTGCGCAATCGCACCCAGGCTCGCCAGCGGGAAATCCAGCACGCCCTCCCCGAGGTCCTGGACCTCTTGATGGTGTGCGTCGAGGCTGGCATGGGTTTTGACGCCGCCGTTGGACGGGTCACCCAACATCCCGAGGCCCACCGGAGCCCCCTCCACCAAGAGATGCTGCGCATGCACCTTGAAATACGGGCCGGGCGGCGCCGTGAGGAGGCATTCCACGCACTCGGGGAGCGGACGGGGGTAGAGGACCTGAAGGCGGTCGTGGGCGCCTTCATCCAGACGGACCGGCTGGGCACCAGCCTGGGCAAAACACTCCGTGTCCACGCCGAATCGGCACGCCTGAAGCGGCGACGCCGCGCAGAGGAGCGAGCGTACCTGGCCCCCCTGAAGATGGTCTTCCCCACCGTGCTCTTTCTCTTGCCGGTTTTCTTTATCGTCGCCGTGGTCCCGGCACTCCTGAGGCTCTTAGAGGCCTGGCAGAAGATTGGGAGATAGCGGAGGGAGAGATGAGAGTCATAGTCGGCTTGGCGATTCTGGCGGGGCTCGTGAATGCGGCCCTCCCCGCGGTCGCGCAGGAGGTGACCGCCGAAGTGCGGACTTGGGATGGGAAGTCCTGGCGGCTGACTCAACCCCACTTCGAGGTGTTTTACACCATCATGTCGAAGCCCGAGGAGGGTGCCGTTCCTCGGGGTTCAAAGGCTCCGGATGTGAGCATGACTGGTTCGATCCAGGGGCTCGGCACTCTCTTCGGGGAGGAGCCGCGGGCGAAGCAGGGGCATGGCCAGGTGGCGCTGGTGATTCTTTCCCGCAGAGGGGTCGAAACCGAGATCCCGCTTGCCAGCATTCGCAGCATCCAATTCTTTCGGCAGCCCGTCGAAGATAGTGCCTTACGGCCCTACCTAGCGGTCACCCACTTCCGTCACTCGGCCGCTGCGGTGCTTTTGGATGGCTCTCGGGTCGAAGGGGACTATGTGAACCTGGGCACGGCGGTGCTACGGGGCATGACTCCCCAGGGGCGGGTGGACATCCCGTGGCAAGAGATCGGGGATATCCATTTTGAGCCCGCTGAGAGCCCCAAGACCTCCGAGGGCCGGGGCGCAGCTCCGCCGACCGTTCCCGAGGCTGCGGAGGCACAGAGGCCGTGAAGGCGGAGAACGCATCTGTCCTGCTCGACGATGCCGAGGTCGTGTTAGACCAGCCCTTTTCCCAACAGGGGAGCGAGAAGCCATGAAGGGCGATGCCCTGAAGGGTCAGCGGGGTAGCATCTTGCTCTTTACCACCATGAGCCTGACGTTCATCCTGATCATGGGTGGGATTGCCATCGACCTTGCTTACTTTAGTGCTGCCAGGGCCGAGCTTCAGCGCAGTATGGATGCGGCCGCCCTGGCCGGCGCCGGAAATCTGGGCTTCGACGGCACGGTCTTCTCTACAGTGCGATCACAGGCATGGCGGTTTGCCAACCTGAACCCCTACCGGGTGGGCACCATCAACTTAGGCCTGAATTCCGGGAACGGTACCAACGGAGACATCGTCCTGGGGATCTGGGACCGGGCAACCTTTACCCCGTCCCTGGACGGCACCCGGGTCAATGCCGTCCGCTGCCAGTATGCGACCCAGATTTCGACGTCGTTTCTTCGGCTGTTGGGGCTGAATACTCTCGCCGTCTCGGCCCAATCCACCGCGGTCTCCAACCCGCCGCAGACCGTGCCCCCGCAATCCTGCCTGTTTCCCCTCGCCCTCAACAATTGCGGTTTTGATCCGCGCTCTTCCACCGGCTGTGGCGAATTTGTTAGCTTCATAACCAGTAGCGGGGGGAGTGGGAGCCCGCCGCTAGGTACCAACACCGCTGCGTGGGCCAATCCCTGCGGCACCTCAACGCCGACTGTCCCCGAGACGAGGGCAATGATTCGGGCGGCCGCCGATCCCGACCAAGACTGTAACTCTTGTACTCCCAGAAGCGGAACGGACGTCGGGACCAGTAACGGCATGCAGCAGAGCGTCTACGACCTCCTGGAACAGACGTTCATTCAGCAGTACAACACCGGCGATTTTCATCAGGCCACCGACAGTACCGGTGCGACTACCTATGATGGTCCCGGATGGAAGGTGCTCGTCCCCGTTGTCGCCACCGCATGTCCCACCCAAGCGTTCAGCGGGCCGCGTGAGATCGTGGGGTGGACAGAGTTCGTCATGACACAAGTGATCAACAAAGGGAAGTGTGCGGTGAACAACCCGTACGATCCCCGGCTCGCGACGGTGTGCCCGAACGCGGGAAATCCAGCCCTGCGGGGCCTCACTGGGTATTTCCGCTGCACGTACATTGATTCTCTCCCCGATCAGGGTCCGGGCCCCCGATCGGCCCTCGCGAGAAGAATGCGGCTCGTGCAATAGCAGGCAGGGCACGCGTGAGTGACAAGGCGCAATGGGGGAGAAGGGGGTCATGAGTGCATGGACTGGTTTGCACTGGACTTCTCCCGTGAGCACCCGGAGACTGATTCGCCTGCCGCCGAAGAGCGGCTCGGGGGGAATGGCTTTGCCCTTCCCGTCGGGTTTTCGCTCGTCCTGCACGTAGCCGTGGCCGGCGCTCTGTTCCTCGTCGGTGACCTTCCCCCGACGGCGCACCCCTTTGTTGGGCCGGCCCCACAGGTTACCCGCGACACCTTTCAGGTTTTTCTCGCCTCGCTGCCGAAAAAGCGAAAGCGCCCGAGGCGGTCTCAATCGGCCGAGCAGCCGAAAGTCTCCCGTCAAGGGATGGTTGTCAACTCCTCGGCCGGAACTGCCTCACGGACAGACAGGCAGGTGAAAGGAAATCTTGCTGGGGTGCTGCAGCCTCCGGTGAAGATGGCGAAGCCGGAGCGTCCTACGGCGCCGCCCCTCCGTTCCGAGGCTTCCACGGAGCCTTTGAAATTACCCGAGCGCGCGGCAGTCGTCTCTCCCGCGTTGCCCCTGGGCCACCTTGCTGAACCTTTGGCGTCGATATCGACACCTTCATCTTCCCTCCAACCGACGAGTCAGGTTACAGCAGCTCCTCTCCAGGCGGCCCCTTCCCCAGAGGAGTCTCCTTATCCACCGTACTATTCAGCACCGTCCACCGTAGAGGAGACCACTGTCGGAGGCGGGCGGCTCGATGATGGGCTTCAAGAGGTCGCCGTGGTTCCTGCCCCGGCACACGAGACCACGGCAGTCCCCCACGGAACCGAATCGGCAAAGATAGAGACACCGGAGGCATTCCAGGGACTCATGCCGGCTGGTGAGGGCGGGACGTCGGTCCCTGAAGAATCTCCGCCCCGGTCTGCAGTGGTGAAGCCGCTGGCGCAGCCCACCCCTAGTGGTCCCGGTGTGGCGAATCGGTCTCTCGACGTGAGTGTGTTCCTCTTTCCTCCGCCCGGGACACAGATGGGACTGGGATTAGGAACAGACCAGCGTCCATTCCCTCGGGTCGCCGACAGGATGATCGAGTCCAGGACGCCAGAGAGAGGCTCTGCGACCCTCCCTGCGCCGAAGACGCCTCTTGTTGTGGCGCAGCCCTCTGCCCCGAGGTCCGAGGGGGAGGCCACTCCAAAATCTGTGGCCTCCGCCGATGCGGGTCTGCATGGGGCCGAAAAAGCCCCGGTCTCCCACGAGCGAGCGGCGTCCCCGATGCCCAAGCGGGATTCTTATCAATCATCGCCGTCGTTGGTGGAGGAAGCAGTGGTGGGACAGCTCTCCCCCTCGACCCCGAAGGAGGTGCACGAGCACCGCGCTACGGAGGCGCACGCTGCGACATCCTTGCCGGCGGACCGGGACGAGCCACGCGTTCCAGAGGTTGCACCTACGGAGGTTCACCGAAGCGTCCCGTTCATCGAGTCCGGGCGGCGAGAGCCATCCTCGGGCAGTGCGCCGCCAGTGGATCACGCTGCGCCGGTCCAATTCCATTCGTCCGCGGGTCCCCCCCTTTTCCCACCGCCAGGGACCTTGGTGGAGGCACGAGTCATCGCGTCCACAGGAACCCCGCCTGCACCCTCTTCGGGTCGCAGGTTCGGCCGGTTTGAGGTTCGCCTCGGAGGAGACCGAAAGCGGGTTGCGACCCGGGAGGAGGAGATCATTTCGGGAAAGGTCGAAGGGGGGATCCCGGTTCGGCTCCTCCTCTATGTGAACGATACCGCCAAGGAAGTGACCGTCCACGATGGATCCTTCCGGGTTCCGATTCTCCTGGACTCGGGCCTAAACCATATCCGTGCGGTGGCCGAAGACCGGCGGGGCGTGAGGGCTGAAGACACCATTACGCTCGAGTACGTCCGCCCCCGAGTGCCTGACGGGATCGCGATCGCGAGCCCGCGGGACGGACACATCCTACCTCCAGACTCGCCGCCGGTTATCCTCATCGAGGGAGAGCTCGAGAACCGGAACATCTCCACGGTCTCGCTCGTGGTCAATGATCGACGGATCGTCGTGCGTGCGCGCAACGGGCGCTTCCAGAAGGCCCTCCCTGTCCTCGATCGAGTCCTCAATCTGCGGGCTGAGATCCCGTCGAACGGTGGGGCGCCACAGCGGAGCCGGCCCGTGACAGTTCACGCCCCGCCACGGAGCGCGGGCTACGGCCTTCTGGTCTTGGAGTGGCCGGACGGGGTTGCCGCTCATCAGGTGAAGGTGAAAGCCACCTGGCGCGCTCGCCCCGAACGTCTCGACGCCCCAATTCACACAGTGCTGCTGGACATCTTCCGAGCCTCCGAGCGAGGCACCCCTCCCGAGGTCTTCTCCGTTCGTTTGAAGCCTGGCGTGTACACTTTCATGCTCCGCGCCGAGGCCGACTTGGCGGGCGATGTCCGGGCGATCGTTTACCTCCCCAAGGCCGACCATTTGGAGGCACGGGAGCTCAGGCCGCTCTCGCTGAAGGGAGCAGGAGAGTGGGTCCTGGCGAAGTTGCTTTTCCCCCAGGGCGTGTTCTGGGAGCAGGACGAGTGGTTCAGCGGCCGAAGTGAGAGCGCGGATGCGTTGACAAAGTTCCGGTTTCCGGAGGGCATCACTTGGACGGAGCGTAAGAAGCATTTCCCATGAAGCTGGAACCGCACCGTGTCCGGCATGACACCTGCGTTCCGGAGGGGAGCCCGGGTGCTGCTCCTGATTCTGCGGAGGTTTCCACCGAGCCTTGGAGCAATGGTGAAGGCTGGACCTTGAGCGCTGATGAGGGTGGCTGATGCTACTGCGTCTTGGATGCTGGGGTTTCAGGAGTGGATTTGGGGATCAGCCTCGGGGCCGTGTCGTGCATGCGAAGCCGCTCCTCAAACTCGACGTCGCCGCGTCGGCCGATCCATCGCACATACCAGCGGGCCTCGGGGGCGTACCAATACTGGTCGGAGTCACGGCGACTCCCCTCGCGGACCACCTTGAATGCGTGGAACCGCCCCGCGGGGACCGCGACAACCTCAGCGGTGACCACCGCAAAGGTGTCGTCTTGCTGGCTCTTCGTATCGCGCTCCTCGTAAGACCCCCGGTGGACCCAGCGCTTGCCGACTTCAAGGGGCCAGACCAGCCATGGATGCGGAGGAACCATGCGGGCCTCGACGCGCCCATCCCGCAGGCTGCCAGACCATTGCAGTTCGAAGGTGTAGTAGTGATCGATCTCCCCAATCCTCACCACGTAGTACCGAATGGTGTTCACTTCTCTGATCTCGAGGACCTCCACCGTCTTGGTACCGGTGTTGTTTCCACTCGTCCAGTCATAGACCCATCGGTCACCGGGACGCCACTCGGGTGGGGAGTCGACACGGGTGAGGGGAGGCGGGGCCGACGCTGGTGGAGCGACCTCCCGCCCGGCGCACGACACGAGCAAAAAGGCGGTGACGCCAAAGGAGGCCGCCTTCAGGGCGGTGTGGACACAATTACGCGAGGTCATCATCATGCAGCTATCATTTCCAAATCGAGGCGGATGTCAAGCCCCATTTGTAACCGGCCGCAGATGACCGTGAGATGGGGTCGTGATCCGGCCCTTTTTGAGCACTGCTTCGTCCCTTTCGGAATTTTTGTGCTTGACAGTGCAGATGGCAATGGCCTTATAGATATGTCACGCTATTGTAGTCGGCGAGGGGGGAGAGCCCTCAGGAAAGAGCATGGCATTTCGTGGTCCTTTCTCCGTCGCAAGAAGACAGGACGGTCGCCCACACCATGACGCCGGATAAAATTACGATCAGCAGGAAAGCGACCTATATTGGGTGTTTTATCAGCCTGGTGACGGTTCGTCTTCTGCTGCGGGATTTCACCTGGCAGGGCGGCACCGAGCTGCATGCGCTGATGGAGGCAAGCGCCTCCATCCTGGCGTTGTTTATCGGCATTGTGACTCTCATGCTGTTCCGGGGAAAGAAAGCCGATCTCTACCCGCTGATCGGCATCGGCTTCCTGGGCGCCGGATTGCTGGACGGATATCATGCACTCTTATCTGCTCCGTGGTTTGCCGATCTCTTGCTTTCGGGGCTTCCATCGCTCATGTCGTGGAGTGGGCTGGCCTCCCGCTTTTTTTTGTCTGTCTCCTTGTGGCTCAGCGTTCAGGCTTGGAGGAGAGAACCGAGGACGCGGCAGCCGGAGAAGATCAGCTGGCGCTTGAAGTACTTGGCCGTCGGATCTTTCATCTCGCTGATTGTTCTTATCTTGGCGTTCTTCACCATGCCCCGGAAGTATTATCCGGAGATCACGGCATACGGGCTCGAGGAGTTGATTCCCGCGGTCTTCTTTTTGCTGGCCTTTATCGGCTATGTGCGCAAGGGCCTCTGGAAAGACGACATTTTTGAACATTGGTTGCTCCTTGCGCTCATCATCAGTTTCGTCAGCCAGGCCATGTTCATGTCATTCTCGGGAGGATTTTTTGACGGGATGTTCCATGCCGGGCACCTGCTCAAGAATGTCAGCTACTTCTTTGTGCTTGTGGGCCTGGTGATCAGCATGAGTCATGTCCTGAAGGAGGAGGCCCAAGAACTCGCGTGCCCCAACGATGGGGCGCAGAGAGAAGTCGATGGATTTGTCGGTTTGGTGATCGGCACAAGTCAACTGCTCCAGAGGGAGGAAGCACGTAGCCGGGAGCTGGCACAGGCCAACGAAGTACTGCAGAGAGAACTCGCTGAACGCAGCCGAGCAAAAGAGATGATAGAGGCCCATGAAGAGGTAGAGGTATGGATTTTGGGAGAGACCGCACAGCTGGCGCAGATCAACAAAATGCTGCAGAGAGAAATCAGTGAGCGCAAGCGGGCCGAGTCGGAACTTGAGGCGCTCCACGGACTGAGCCGCCAGCTCGACTCCACGCTAGAATTGGACGATGTGATCGAGTTGGCACTCGTGAAAGTCAAAGGGGTAGTCGGAGTCGACGTGGCCGTCCTTTCAATCCTCGATAAGAGCTCTGGTGGGCTCATCCTCCGTACCGATCCTCAGTTGCCTCGCGAGCAGATCGAAGCCATAGTCCAAACCGAGCTGAGACACTGGATTTCTGGGCAGGCAGCAGAGAGCTGGCACCCGATACTGTTGGATAGCCTCTCGAACGGGGATCAGCTATCCTCGTTGGCAGCCGCCCTGGGCGGCGTCGAATCTCTGGTCTGCGTCCCCCTGAAAGCGAAGGGGACGGTCATTGGCCATCTCACCCTCGCCAGCGCCAAGCTTGGTCGGTTTACGGAGCAGGACGTTCCCTTCCTGTCATCGGCGGCCTCGGTGGTCGCGACTGCCATCGACAACGCCCGCCTCTACGCCCAGACGAAAAAAGACGCTGAGGCCAAGTCACTCCTGGTCCGGGAATTGAACCACAGGGTCCGAAACAACTTGGCAACGATAGTGGGCCTGCTCTCGATGGAGATGGCTCGGAAGAAACGTCACTCAGCCGAGAAGGCTCTTAAGGCCTCCATCGAGCGGGTGCAGAGCCTGGCCGCCATTCACAATACTCTGGCTCAGGCCGAGTTCAGGGAACTGGATCTCAAGAGGCTGGTCGAAGACGTGGCCCAGGCTGCAGTCAGGGGGTTAGGTTGGGACAAGAAAGTGAAAATCACCGCCGACGCCCCTCCCCTGAGGCTTCCGCCCAATCGGCTAGCCTCATTAGCGTTGGCCACCAACGAACTGATCACGAATGCTCTGAAACACGCGTTCCGGACCTCCGACGCCGGACTCATCCAGGTTCGCGTCACAGAAGAGGGAGAGGAGATCCGGCTGGAGATCCGAGACAACGGTGCGGGGATCTCGACGACCAGCAGGAAGACAGGCGGGAGGAAAGGGGTAGGGCTGGGTATCGTCACCTCGTTGGTCGAGACTGACCTTCAGGGGCAATTTGAACTTCGAGAAGACAATGGAACGGTGGCAACGATCCGGTTTCCCATGTCCAAGGGTCCCCAAATCTAGGATTGATACCGCGATCCTAATCCAGTGGGTCCTCCGTGAGGAAGGGTGACGGTGGACGGCCCGGTGAAGGAAGATCGGGTACATCGCCATGGGGCTTGGAATGATTGCTAAGCGAACAAGGCAACGGCTCAGAATTCTCGTCGTCGAGGATGAAGGACTGGTGGCGGCGGGCCTTAAAGGCCAACTGGAAGAGAGCGGCCACGAAGTGGTAGCTTTGGCAAGGGACGGCCAGCAGGCGGTCAGGCTCGCGTGCGACCTCCATCCCGACCTCATCATCATGGACATCCGGATCCCGGGGGTGGACGGCATCGAGGCCGCCCGCGCTATCCTCACCCGGGAACCCATCCCTATCATCTTCCTGACCGCATACGCGGATGAAGATCTTTTCCGGCGGGCGGGGGAGGCCGGTGCCATAGCCTACCTGTTGAAGCCGGTGGACGGAGCGCGCCTCCGGTCAACGATCGGGGTGGCCCTGGCCCGTTTCAAGGACCTGGATGCCCTGCGCCGCGAGGTGACCGACCTCAAGGAGGCGCTGGAGACCAGGAAACTGGTCGAGCAGGCCAAGGGGATCCTGATGAGGCGGATGCAGCTTTCCGAGGCGGAGGCTTTCCGCCGGATGCAGCAAAAGAGCCGGAGCAACAGGATGACCCTCAAGGAGATCGCCTCGACAATCTTGGGCGCGGAAGGAATTTTCTCCGGGCTCGAAGAAAGTACTTGACAAGGGGAGAAGCCTTTGTTAACAGTGTAGCCTGAAGCGGTACAAGCGCCGAGGGGCTCCCTGGACGAGCACCTCGGCCAAGGCCATGACGCCTCAAGGAGGAGAAGGTTCCTCCGCGAGGCGTCTTTATTTTTGGCGGCCAAAGCCCAACGTTGAACGGTGATTGATAGAGCGGGAAGGGAAGAGTGAAGCCGCAAGTACCTATCCGGATTGTGATTGCCACGGACCGCCAGGAAGAAAGCACCGCTCTCACAGGGGTTGAGAGAGGGGCCCTGGCCGACGTCACCGGACCGGACCAGCACGGAGCTGGGCCAGCGCTGACGAAGAGGGAAACCGATATCCTTCGATCCCTTTCGTCGGGAGGGACGAATAAGGATATCGCGAAGGCCCTTTGCATCAGCGAGAAGACGGTTAAGTGCCATTTGAACAGCGTATTTCGGAAGCTGCAGGTCACCCGGCGCGTCCAGGCCATTCTCTATGCGGCTGACCGCGGGTTGAAGTAGAGTTCTTACGGACTAACATCCTCCCGGAGCTGGGGCGAATCCTTAGACCGCACATAATTTGGGGATCGAAAATGGAAAACGAAGCAAGATCTGGGATGTCGCTCAGAGGATCTCTCAGGGTCATTTTTAAGCGACAAAACACCATCCTGATTTTCTTTGGCGTCACCGTTTGCACCGTTGCCATCGCGTCAGTCGTGGCTACGCCCACATACGAGGCCACCGCCCAAATCCTCGTGAAGGTCGGAATGGAAGCTGTCTACACGCCGACTCTTCCTACGCGAGACACGGAACAAATTGTCAGGGTCGACCGTCAGCAGCAAATTAATTCAGAAATCGAAATTCTCAGAAGTCGGTTTCTAGCGCAGAAGGTGGTGGAGTCCCTGCGACCCGAGGTCATTTACAAAGATTTGGACAACAGCGGCGGAGGATTTCTGAGCAATCTTTTTCGTGCGACCGAAGCCGACCAGTCTCCCACGCAGAGCAATGGAGACAGTATTATTGAGCAAGCAGTAACGAACCTCCAGAAAAACACCACGATTGGCGCGGTCAAGAGTTCTGACGTCATTAATGTCAGTTTCAGGCATACGGACCCCCAGGTGGCGGCCAAAGTGGTCAACACATTAGTGGACCTCTATCTCGATCGCCGTCTCCATGTCCATAAGAACCCTGACTCCTACACATTTTTGCGCGATCAATCCCAGATTTTGGACAACGAACTAAGACGGTCGGCAGAAAGTCTGAATACATTCAAGAAGGAACATGACCTAACTTCCCTTCAGGAAGAGAGGACCGTTCTTCTCAAACAGCAGGCCGACCTTCGCACGAAGGTAGTTGAGCTGGAGCTTAAGGAGCGTGAGCTTCTCACAAAATACACCGACGAGAGCCGCCTAGTCCAGGGCGTCCGGGACGAGATCGGATTGGTCCGCGATAAGCTGGTCGAGTTGGAGCGCAGGCAGACGAAACTCAATCAGATTGAGCGGGAGTTCAACCGGCTTCAGCAGGAGGTCGAGGTCGATCGCGAAAACTACCGGCTCTATCTTACAAAATTCAAAGAGTCTCGCATCTTAAGCTCCATGGACCCAGGAAAAATGTCGAACGTTAGCGTGATTGAGCCGGCTCAGGCCCCCCTCAAGCCTGTGAGCCCCAACATTGTTCTGAGTATGATCCTCGCTGTTTTTCTTGGAGGAGTCGGGGCCTTCGGGTTGGCCTTCCTTTCTGAGTATATGGCGGACAATCTAGAAGGGGCCGAAGACGTGGAGGAGCATCTCCGGCTGCCGGTCCTTGCTTCGATTCCACAGATCAAGCTGCCACGAGACGGATAACCTCTCACAGGCGGGGTTGAGGTCATGTACTGCGACTTTTTTGGATTCAACGAAAAACCCTTCGATGTGACGCCTGATCCCCGGTTCCTCTTCCTAACCCCGAGCCATCGGGAGGCACTCGCCTCCCTCATTTACGGTATCCACGAACGAAGGGGGTTCATCGCCATCGTAGGGGAGGTTGGGACGGGGAAAACGACCCTGCTGAACAGCGTGTTGCGTCAGATCGAAAAAGAGGTCGAGCTCCGCGTGGGCGTCATCTTCAATACCGACCTCGACTTCAACAGCATGCTGGCCATGGCGCTCGTCGATCTGAAAATCGCCAAGCCCGGAGAGCGCTTGTCCAAGGCTAACCTGTTGCATCGGCTGAACGAGTTTGCGATCCGGCAGCTCTCCAGGGGGGGCAATGTCGTTCTCATGGTGGACGAAGCCCAGAACCTGGACGCTACTGCCATGGAAAACCTCAGACTCCTCTCGAATCTCGAGACGTACCGAACCAAGCTGATCCAGATCGTTCTCTCCGGGCAGCCCGAACTGGATATCAAGTTGAGCAAGCCTGGGCTGCGGCAGCTCAACCAACGAATCAGTCTGAAGCGGTATATCATCCCGCTCCGCGAAAAAGAAACGTATGACTATATCCAACACCGCCTGACCATAGCAGGGTACAGCGGCCCTACTCTTTTTGATACCCCAGGCCAGGAGTTGATCTGGGAATACTCAAAGGGGGTACCCCGAAAGATCAACATCCTCTGTGACAATGCCCTCCTGATCGGGTATGGCTTGCAGCAGAAGACTATCGAAGCGACCATGATTGAGGAAGCCATTCGAGATCTCACCGTGAGCCTTTTTGTCAGTACCGACGATGTCCCGGCGGTGGAAGCTGAGCCCGAGGTCACGCCACGAGAGGCTCCGGTGCTATCGGCCGAGATCAGAGTCCCGGTGCCTGTGCCGGTGGCCGCTTCACCGATTCAGGTGAGTAGAGCAACACAAAGGAAGATTACGCCTTCGCGAGTGGCCGTGGCTGCCAGTGTAGTGCTCGCCGCCGGTGGGATCTTCTTCGCGGGCCTTTTCCTGGGAAGCTCCCAATTGGCGGGCCCTTTCCTGGGAACCTCCCCCTCACCGGTGGGGATAAATGAACCGCTGGCCAGCGAAGCAAAGGTATCGAAGGCGGTCATCGTGAAGAAGGGAGATCATCTGACCGGAATTATCACGCGCACCTATGGACGCTTCGACACTTCGTTGCTCAATTCCGTGCTGCAGAAGAATTCCGAGATCCAGGATCCGGACGTAATCCAGGTGGGACAGGTCGTCAAGCTGCCCGAAAAAAAGAAGTAGGGCTGGAGGACGTCATGGGAAGAACGTACGAGGCCCTTCAGTGGGCTGAAAAAGAGTACGAAGGCTATCGGCTAGAGACATTGCCGCAACCTCTTGCCGTCCGAAAGTCGACCATACCCAGGCAGGCCCGTACCGCCACGACCTTGAAACCTTATGAAGACCTCAAGGCCAATCTATTGGCCCGCTATCCCCTGGGATCGATGAAGACCATTCTGTTCACGAGCGTTTCCCACGGTATGGGAGCCTCCACGACGGCTGTGAACTTTGCAATCACCCTGGCCAGAAATGGCCAGTCCAGGGTCCTGTTAGTCGATGCAGACCTGAGGACTCCGAAGCTCCACGACGTCTTCAAAATCGATTACCTGAACGGGTTGTCGGACTTTGTAGCGGACGGGAGCGGGCTCCTGCCCTGCAGAGTGGGATCCGAGAACCTCGACGTCATTCCATCTGGGCGAATTCAATCCGATCCTGTCAGCCTCTTCGGATCGAAAGGGTTTGACAAGTTTCTCAAACGGGTGCGGGAAAGCTACGACTTCATCGTCTTGGATGCGCCACCCATTCACGGCTTTCCCGACTCCCGCGCCCTGTGCGGCAAGGTCGATGGCGTGGTTCTGGTGATGGAGGCAGGGAAGACGCGCCAACAGGCCGCCCTCAGTGCCAAAAGGCAGTTGGAAGAAGCCGGGGGAAAGATCCTCGGCGTGGTGCTCAACAAGAGGAAATTTTACATTCCAGAGTTTATCTACAGAAGGCTTTAGGCAAGAACTGAGTCTGAGACCATGAAGATGCCCGGGTTGGGAGTTCCACGATGACTTCAACGGGAGTGAACCTCCGCGTCCTCGTGACGGGCGGTGCGGGATTTATTGGATCGCACATCGTCGACGCGTATGTGCAGGCTGGGCACCATGTGGCCGTGGTTGACAATCTAACGACGGGACGCCGCGACAATGTCAACAGCCGAGCGCAATTCGTCTGCGCCGATATCCGCGATCCCTCCATGGATGCCGTCTTTCAACACGGTCAATTTGATGTCGTCAATCATCACGCGGCGCAAATCGACCTTCGACGATCGGTAGCAGATCCCGCGCACGATGCCGAGGTAAATATCGTGGGAACGCTCAATCTCCTCGAATGTGCGCGCCGGCACGGAGTCCAATCCGTTATCCTCGCCTCGACTGGCGGGGCGATCTACGGGGATCAAGCGATCTATCCTACTCCCGAGTCGGAGGCTGCGCACCCGCAAAGCCCCTATGGCGTGGCCAAGTTAGCAATCGAGCACTACCTATATTACTACCGGTCGGTTCACGGCTTGCGTTCGGTGGTCCTCCGATACGCCAATGTTTATGGTCCCCGCCAGGATCCGTTTGGTGAAGCGGGGGTCGTGGCCATTTTCATCAAACGGCTCTTAGCGGGGGACCGCCCCATCATTAACGGGGATGGGGATCAAACAAGAGATTTCGTGTTTGTTGACGACGTAGTGCAGGCAAATCTCGTTGCCCTTGACTACCTGTTGGATGGGTCAGGAGAGGCCGACCCACTTGTGGTGAACATCGGAACAGGGGAGGAAGTGTCGGTAAACAGGTTGTTCGCCCTGCTGAGCGAGTTTCTGCCGAGTCCGCCCACGTCTCTTTACGGTCCTGCAAAGCCGGGCGAACAGCGTCGAAGCGTCATTAATCCATCGTACGCAAAGCAGACTATGGGATGGGAACCTCGCGTGGGGTTGGAAGAAGGCTTCAGAAAGACCTGGGACTGGTTCAAGGTAGATTCTGATCATACGCGCAAGCCCAGGATGGCGGCGGTTCCGACGCAGTAGGACGGGACGGTGACAGACAGGGCCTTGCAGGCCATCGACATTCGGGCCGTCAGGGTGGTCGCCATCCGAGTATAAGTGTGCAGGTTGGCTTTGAGAAACGACAGCTCACGAACTCAGGCGCGAACCGGAAAGATTTGATCTACCTCCTGGGTAGGCCGCTAGGTTCCTACGATAGCGGATGAGCGGCCAGGAACCGACGACGCAAGGCCTCGCGCACCGGTGACGGAGCGAACCTGTAACTGAGACGGCGAAGCTATGTCGAATGTTCCACCGGGAGCAGTCAGCAACGGAGGCAATGGCAAACCCGCGTGGTATGCCATTCGGACTCGGTCCAGGCATGAAAAGCTGGTTCATCAGCAGCTATCCTGCCGCAATGTCGAAACATTTCTGCCTACCGTAGAGCGACGCCGGCGATGGAAGGATCGGTGGAAGATGGTGAGCTTTCCGCTGTTTCCAGGTTATTGTTTCGCCCGGTTTGCTTCTCAGGATCGCCCCACCATCTTCACGGCCGTCGGTGTCGTCCAGATCTTGGGTATCAATGGACACCCGACCCCCATCCCAGAGTATGAAATCCAAGCGGTCCGCCAGCTGGTGACGAGCACCCTGCCATTTGATCCCCATCCATACCTGAAAGAAGGAATGGAGGTCGAGGTCATTCGAGGTCCCCTCGCGGGACTCCGCGGGCTTCTCGTCCGCAAAGGGAGCCGCGCGCGGGTCGTCATGGCCATCCACCTCATTCAGCAGGCCACCTCGGTGGAACTCGATGCCGCCGACGTGAGGGCGGTTGGATGAACTCACGGGATCACGGGGCAGAGGGGGTAGCGTGAACATATCCATCATCGGTGCAGGATACGTGGGCCTTGTCACCGGGGCATGTTTCTCCGAGTTCGGCCTCCACGTCATCTGCGCGGATGCGGACGAGGAGCGGATCCATCTGCTCCAGAAGGCCCAGGTGCCATTTTATGAACCGGGACTTCAATCGCTCGTGGAATCCAATCTTCGCCAAGGAAAACTGGAATTTACCTGCGAAATAGAAAGAGCGGTTCGCAGCAGCCTCGTCATCTTCCTCGCTGTGGGCACGCCTCCGAACGGGGACGGCTCTGCCAACCTCTCTCAGATCTTTGACGCGACGAGTAGGGTCACGAAATTCATCACCGACTACAAGGTCGTCGTAACGAAAAGTACAGTTCCGGTCGGCACGACCCGGAAGCTGAAAGCACTCATCTCAGACAATCTGCCCCCGCACCTCTCTATCGATCTCGTGGCAAACCCAGAGTTCCTGCGGGAGGGATCGGCCATTGAGGACTTCACGCGGCCCAATCGGGTCATCATCGGCGTCGAGACACCGCAGGCCAAGGCGATTATGAAGGATTTGTACAGTCCTCTGCATCTGATCGAGACACCGATCGTATTCACTAATCTCGAGACCGCCGAGATGATTAAATATGCCACCAATGCCTTCCTAGCCACAAAGATCACCTTTATCAATGAGATCGCGAACCTGTGCGAGGCCGTTGGAGCCGATGTCCACCTCGTCGTTAAGGGACTCGGCCTCGATCAGCGGATCGGGCCCAAATTTCTCCACCCGGGGCCAGGGTTCGGGGGATCGTGCCTTCCAAAAGACGTCGCCGCGCTCCTGTCAACCGCCAGGGAACATGAGTGCTATTTGCGGATCGTCAGCGCAGTGCTCGAGGCGAACGAGTATCAAAAGGTGCGCATGGTGGAGAAGATTCGGAAGACCCTCGGCGATCTGAATGGGAAAACCATCGGTATTCTGGGACTGTCCTTTAAGCCGAATACGGACGATATGCGGGAGGCCCAATCTGTGACGATTATCCGTAGCCTCCAGGCGGAGGGAGCGAAGATCAAGGCCTACGATCCGGCGGCCATGGACAATGCGCGGAAGATTCTAACGGATGTGCAGTTCTGTGCGGGGCCCTGCGAGGTCGCTGAAGGAAGTGATGCCTTGGTGTTCTTGACCGAGTGGAACCAGTTCAGGAAGCTCGACATGGGAAAAATAAGGGCGGCGCTGAAAAGCCCTATCATCCTGGATTTGCGGAACATCTACGAACCGGATGTCATGGAAGATCTCGGATTTACCTATGTGGCGGTTGGCAGGCGCAGGCTAGACTTCGCTTAGTATCTAATCTTAAAAAGACCCACCAGGTCCCTTTCCTCCCGTGCAGCGCAGAGGCACTTCGAGGCAGATTCGGATGGGAGTCGCCGAGATGAACACTGCTACCGAGCGCTCGTTGCTCATTCCGCCGTGCGGGGGTACGCTCGTTAATGTGGTCGTCTCGGGTGAAGAACGTGACGAACCTTTAAGGAAGGCAAAGGGCCTTCCGTCTATCCAACTCTCCGCACGTTCCTGCTGTGACCTCGAACTGTTGGCGACGGGCGCATTTTCTCCGCTCGAGCACTTTATGGGTCTAGAGGATTACCAGCGCGTGTTGGACGAAATGCGGGTAGCGGGCGGATGTGTCTTCCCGATCCCGGTGACGCTCCCAGTGGATCCTGGCCCTGCGATCCGTCTGGACCAGGAGATCGCCTTACGGGATGCCAAGAACGAACTCCTGGCATTGATGGTAATTGAAGAGATTTACGAGAGGGATCGTGTCGAAGAAAGCGAGAAAGTCTTTGGGACACAAGATCTGCGCCATCCGTTAGTAGCAGAGATGCACCGGTGGGGCCCCCTGAATATTTCCGGTCGCCTGCAGGTCCTACGGTTGCCGCGCCATTACGATTTCCAGGAACTCCGCCTGACGCCGGCCCAGACGCGGGCGAGGCTTGGATCGTTCGGCTATCAGAACGTTGTGGCCTTCCAGACTCGTAATCCATTGCATCGGGTCCACGAGGAGCTGACCAAGCGGGCCGCGCAGGAGGTTGATGGAGTGTTATTGCTGCACCCAGTGGTCGGCATGACCAAGCCAGGAGATGTGGACCAGTATACCCGCGTGCGGACGTACAAAGCGCTTACCGAACGTTACTACGGCCCCGACCGGATCCTGCTGGCGTTGCTGCCCCTCGCGATGCGTTTGGCCGGTCCCAGGGAGGCGGTGTGGCACGCGCTTATTCGCCGCAACCATGGCGCCAATCACCTGATCGTGGGACCTGATCATGCCAGTCCCGGCGTCGACTCAACGGGGAAGCCCTTCTACGGACCCTACGATGCGCAGGAGCTGGTGGCGAGCTTCAGCGATGAGTTGGGGGTCAAGATGGTACCTTTCGGCGAGTTGGTGTATCTGCCCGAAGAAGACCGCTATGAGGAGATCTCCAAAATACCAGCCCACGCGCGCACTGCGACCATCTCTGGGACACAAGTTCGTGAGGAGTACCTCGACAATGGCAAGCGGTTGCCGACGTGGTTTACACGGCCGGAAGTAGCCACGATTCTGTCCGGGGCCCACCCGCCACGGCACCGCCAGGGGGTGTGCATCTGGTTTACCGGGCTGAGTGGCTCCGGCAAGTCCACTACGGCTGAAATCCTAACCGTCCTTTTGCTGGAGTACGGTCGGCAGGTCACGGTGCTGGACGGCGATGTGGTGCGCACGCATCTCTCGAAGGGCCTAGGGTTTAGCAAGGAAGATCGGGACACCAACATCCGGCGCATCGGTTTTGTCGCAGCGGAGACTGTGCGCCATGGTGGAACTGTGATATGCGCGGCGGTAAGTCCATACCGGGCGACGCGGGATGAGGTGCGCAACATGGTCGGCAAAGACCGTTTCGTGGAAGTGTTCGTAGACACCCCGCTCGAGGTATGCGAGCAGCGCGACGCTAAGGGCATGTACTCCAAGGCGCGGCGGCGGGAAATCACAGACTTTACCGGCATTGATGATCCCTACGAGGAACCAATTGCTGCCGAGGTCACGTTGACCACGACAGATTGTCCCCCAGAAGAGAATGCGCGGAAGATCATGAGGTATTTGGTTGAAAAGGGGTTCGTGAGGAGTGACTTGTACGGAAACCACTGAGATGAGACCCGAAGGGGGGACGATGACCAAATCGTACCTGGGAAGAAACACATCCTCAGTGCAGGTTCGAAACCCGATGACAAACTTCTGCGCCATTGTGTTAGCCGCCGGGGAGGGGATAAGGATGGGGGCGGAGCACTCCAAGCTCTTGCACCCCGTCCTGGGCCGGCCGATGATCTATTACCCGGTGAATCTGTGCCTCCGGCTAGGAGCGCACGGGGTCTTCGTGGTGGCGGGCACCGAACTCGAGGCGGTGGCGGTGAAGGAGGCCCTAGCGGGGCAGGCCGTCCAGTTTTTGGAGCACGGGGGCCCCAACGGAATGGTCCATGCGGTGCTCCAGGCGGAAGCGATGGTCACGGATGTTGGGGGGACGGTCCTAATTTTCTCGGGAGATACCCCCCCGCTCAGGGAGAAGACCATTCGTGCGCTCCTCGACACTCATCACACGGTGGGGGCGGTTGCCACGGTCGTCACCGCCCCGCTTCCGGAACCCAACGGCCGCGTCAGGATCCTGCGGGACATGGTCGGACCCTCTACGTGCATTGTGGATGAGATCGAGGCCACGCCACGCGAGCGACAGATCACCGAGGTCAATACGGGATGCTACTGCATTGCGCGCCCCCTCCTGTTCGGAGCGCTGAGGGAGATCGCACGCTCCCCCGGCAGGGAGGAGTTTTCCCTCCGCCAGTTGGTCGAAGTCTTCACCAAGTGGGGAATGCCGGTCCACGCCGTTGCGGTCGCCGATCCGATCGAGGTGATGGGCATTAACACGCCAGCGGAGCTGGCCCAGGCCACCGCCATCCTGAGGCAACGGATCCATGAGCGCCTTATGTCCAATGGCGTGACATTGCTGGATCCGACCACAACGTACATCGATGCAACTGTCCAGGTGGGTTCCGACACCGTGATCTACCCGGGGGTGACTCTCGAGGGGACGACCACAATCGGGAGCGGCTGCATCCTCTACCCTCACTGCCGGCTCCGGGACAGCCAGCTCGGCGACGGGGTCACGGTGTTAGACGGTTCCGTGATTCTCCAGAGTGATGTCGCCGCGGACTGCATCATCGGTCCGTATGCCCATCTGCGGCCTGGTAGTCGGTTGCAGAGGAAGGCGAAGGTGGGGAATTTCTGTGAGGTGAAGAAGGCCGTGATCGGGGAGGGGTCCAAGGTGCCGCATCTGTCGTACATCGGAGATGCCACCCTTGGGGCGAAGGTCAACATCGGAGCGGGGACCATCACCTGCAATTTCGACGGCTTCGCCAAGCACCAGACCCTCATCGAGGATGACGTCTTTGTCGGCAGCAACACCAACCTCGTCGCCCCGGTCAACGTGGGAAAGGGGGCCATCATCGCCGCCGGCTCCACCATCACCGACCGGGTCCCCCCCGATGCCGTCGCATTTGGCCGCGCCCCCCAGGTGACCAAGGAGGGGCGGGCGACCGCGACCCGGCAGAAGCGGCAGGCCATGGCCCCGCCGAAGGCGGACGAAGACTAGTCACCATTGACCATTGACCGTTAACCAATCACCAATCACGAGAGGATACCAGTCAGATGTGCGGTATCGTTGGCTACATTGGCCCTAGGCAGGCAGTTGGTGTCCTCTTGCCCGCCCTGCGTCGTCTCGAGTACCGGGGCTACGATTCTGCCGGCATCGCCACGATCGACGGCGCCGCCCTCGATGTGCGAAAGAGGGTGGGCAAGATCGGCCGGCTCGAGGCCGTGTTGCAGCAAGATTCCCCCCGCGGTTACGTAGGAATCGCCCATACGCGCTGGGCGACCCATGGGCGTCCCTCCGACGCCAACGCCCACCCTCATGTCGATTGCAGGTCCAGCTTGGCCGTCGTCCATAACGGCATCATCGAAAACTATCGGGAGCTACGCAAGGATCTCGGGCGGGAGGGGCATCGGTTCCGTTCAGAGACGGACACCGAGGTGATCGCCCATTTGATCGAGCGGCACCGGAAGGACGGACTACCCGAGGCGGTGCGGCTGGCTGCCCGTGAACTCCATGGCGCTTATGCCATCGCCTGCATTGCGGGGGAGACCCCGGAGATGGTGGTGGCGGTCCGACGCGGTAGTTCTCCACTGATTATCGGGATCGGCGATGGCGAGGTCTTCCTCGCCTCGGACATCCCGGCGCTGCTCGGGGAGACGCGGGAGATCCTGGTCTTGGAGGAGGGAGAGCTTGCGGTCCTGACTCGTGAGGCGGTCACCATAGAGGCCCTTGATGGTCTTCCGGTCCGACGGTCCTCGTGTTTCATCCCGTGGGGCCGAGAGGCGGCTGAGAAGGGGGGCTTCGCCCATTTCATGCTCAAGGAGATCTTTGAGCAGCCAGAGGCCGTCCGAAACAGCATGCGGGATCGGGCGGACTTGGAGACAGGAGAGATCCGGATTCCGGAGCTGGGTATCCCGGACCGGGACCTCGTGGGGCTGAATCGGCTCTGCTTTGTTGCCTGCGGCACCTCCCTCCACGCCGCCATGGTGGGCAAATATCTGGTCGAGGCCTTCGCCCGGCTGCCGGTCGAGGTGGATGTTGCTTCCGAGTTCCGTTACCGGCAGCCCGTTCTGGATGGTCGAGTCCTGGCCGTCCCTATCTCCCAGTCCGGCGAGACGGCCGATACTCTCGCGGCTCTCCGCGAGGTGAAAGACCAAGGGGCACGCAGTATTGCCATCTGTAATGTGGTGGGAAGCTCCATCGCACGGGAGGCGGACGGGGTCCTCTATACTCGTGCGGGCCTCGAGATCGGCGTTGCCTCCACGAAAGCCTTCACTGCCCAGCTTACCGCGCTCATCTTGCTGGCGCTGAAACTCGGGCTGGCACGAGGCTTCACGGATCGGGCTCTGGTGCGAAACGTTCTCAAGGCGCTGGCTGATATCCCCGATCTCATGGCGAGCATGCTTGAGCATCACGAGGCGATCAAGCGAGTGGCGACCAGATTTGCCGCGGCTAGGGACTTCCTCTATCTCGGACGCGGGGTTCACTACCCTCTGGCGCTCGAAGGGGCCCTGAAACTCAAGGAAATCTCCTACATTCACGCCGAGGGATACCCGGCGGGCGAGATGAAGCACGGGCCTATAGCCTTGATCGATGAACGGATGCCGGTGGTCGCGATCACGCCGAGAGGGCCAACGTATGAGAAGATGGCTGCCAACATCGAGGAGGTTAAGGCCAGAGACGGGATAGTCGTTGCCGTGGCCACGGCGGGAGACACCGAGATCGCCGCTCAGGCGGATGTCATCCTCTCGATCCCTCCTGCGCTGCACTGGCTTCAACCGCTACTGGTGGCCCTGCCGCTCCATCTGCTCGCGTATTACATCGCCGCACATAAGGGTTGTGACATCGATCAACCCCGAAATCTTGCCAAAAGCGTGACCGTGGAATGAGCGGTGTCAACCCTTTTCGTCTTCGGATCGTTAGCCGAGCGACACTCGCGCTTGGTCCTTGCCTTCTAGGCCGAGACCCCCTGCGGCCCAGGCGAATGATGGGACCGAGCAAGAGAATGTGAAGAGGCCTTAAGGGGATGGAAGGAGAGATGGCGATGAAAAGGCGAGAGAGGATTTACGTTTTCGTTATGGCAACAACTTTTCTCGGAGTGATGGCCCCTCTTCTCGTGGGCTGCGCTGCGCGGGGAGCTATGCTCAACCAGCAGGCTACGGCCGCCCTAGAATCCACCGAGACTAAGAATCCCGCCGAATATCGTATCCATCCGGGGGATCAAATGGATATCAAATTCTTTTTCAATCCTGAGCTCAATGAAACGGTCTTGGTGCGACCGGACGGAAAGATCTCTTTGCAGTTGATTGACGACGTTCAGGCAGCCGGATTGACAGCAACACAGTTGGACGAGGAACTCACCCGGCGGTACGCCCAAGAGCTTAGAAAGCCTGCCGTGACCGTCATCGTCAGAACATTCACAGGTCGGCAGGTTTACGTGGGCGGCGAGGTTGGAAATCCTGGGCTCATAAATCTGGGGCTCGGCATGACTGCCCTCCAAGCTGTGATCAATGCAGGAGGATTTAAAGATACAGCAAGACCCGGTGCCGTGATAGTCATCAGAAAAGGGCCGGACAACCGTCCTATTCCGGTCCGGGTGGACCTCGACCAGGCGCTTGACACCGAAAGTGCCGAAGGAGACTTTCCGCTTCAGCCTCAGGACATCGTTTACGTACCCAGGACCTGGATCGCTCAGGCCAACCTGTTTGTGAAACAATATATTCAGGATCTGATCCTATACCGGGGAATAAGTCTAGGATTTGGCTATCAGATTAATCCGGACACAAGGAGATGATTGGCTGCTGCTTTCCCGTTCAGGCTATAACAAGGAGTCCGTGCTTGTATAGGTAGAAAGACTAACCTGTTGTGATTGCATAATACCCGGCGTCATTCTGGACTACGTGATAGCCCGGGTCCTTGTACAGCGTCATAAGTGGCCGCGCACGAATTCCCTGAATGGCTGGATGGAGCAAATGAAGAGTATTCAGCCACAAATAAAGGACCATAGTCATGGGGCGTGAATTAACAAAACGCCATTCTTCGCTATTTGAAAAGAAAGTGATTAATCCACTTTTATTTGCTCACGACATATATAGGTATGGCAAGTTTCGCGAAATCGTTTCATTTATGGTTTGGGAGTTCTTTCACAGATTCAGATTGTTCCCGAAATCGAAATATCTGCAATTCAATCATGGCGACGTATTCACATTAGACAATGACAAATTGACCGGTCCCGATTTCAACACAAGAATACATCATTTTCTCACAACCAGAGACCTAAGCGTTATTAGGTCCGAGCACAATTGGAAACTTCTATTCATCACGGGCAATAAAGAGATCTTTGGATGTTTATATCCAGATGATAAAAACCTCTATAAGAGCGTCGACAATGGAAACCATGTAATTCTTGTGACGCGATTCCCCGAGCGGATCAAGTCTATATTTATTTCCGCCCACAACACAATCTTTGTATGCGCACGAGGAGCTGTTTATAAAAGTTCAGATAATGGTGGCTCATTCACCAAAGCGTTAGAGTTGGCTTCGTCGGAAAGTTGGTTCAGGTACAATAATGGAATGACAGAAACACCGCACAGGACGTTAATAATAGGGGAATATGGTAATGTGTGGGACAAAAGGGGCTGGAGGAAACTGGCATACCTATATTACAGTTCTGATAACGGAGAAAGGTGGGATAAATCGGACTTTTTGATTCAACAAGGAATCAACAAGCACGTTCACCTCGTCAAGTACAGTAAATTGCTAAATAGGATATTTGTCGCAGACGGTGATAACAAAAAGAAGCTATGGATGAGCGATTCGGTGAACTCGGTTGATGTGAAAGACCTTAAGATGACACCTGTGAATAGGTTTCATATCCAAATGGGAGGGTATACATCGATTGTTGAAACTGATGACAAACTATTGTTTGGGACAGATTATCAAGGCGGGACCAATTTTATTGTAGAAACGACAGATGGCAAGCACTTTGCCGAAAGAATTGTGCCTGACCCTTATCGAAGAAGCCCGATAAATAATATGATCCAAAGGAAGTCGAAAAAAGCTAATGAAATATGGGCGCATTTACCTTTCTCCACAGCTAATACAAAGTCTCTCCTAATGTATACAGTCAATGGTGGAAGAAACTGGAGCAAAATCATTGAGTATAATGGAACCACTCATAAGGTGTCGTTACTAAGCTCGTCGAATGAAACCACAGATGAATTGTATTTTTCGATTGAGGACTCAAGAAATGGGGATAGAGTCGTATATAAAATTGCTGACCAGGAGTGATTGGCTACATAGTGTGATCATAAACTATTGCTGATAAGCGCGCAGAACTAAGCACATTTCGGATACCTTCCCTCCTTGTACCTCCACGATTGAGCAGACCGGTCATCGTCCTGAAATCACCTTAGATACCGTCAATTATAGCCGAGAGGAGAATGCTGCTCTCCTCGCAATTGCATCGAGGAGGAGGTTGCTCGCATAAGGCTAAAGAGAAATGAAGATAATTGACGTGGGAACACACATTATGACTAAAAGACATACAAAAATAATCGTTACCCTCGGTCCGGCCACGAACACTGAACAAGACTTGAGGAAAATGAAGGATAAAGATGTCGATTTTGTCAGGGTTAATATGTCGCATTCAAGCCTAAAAGATCTGGAATACTTCATGAGTTTATCCAAAAGGGTTGGCATCTCTTTCATTATCGACACCGAAGGATCTCAGGTAAGGACAGGCAGTTTAGAGCGGGAGCTCATTCATTTTAGAGCAAACGACGTAGTTGACATTTATGCTGAAGATATCCCTGGCAATAGAAGAAAACTCTGTCTAAGACCGGGATACGTGGTCGAACAACTGGAAGTCGGAGATCTGATCTATGTCGATTTTGACACGCTGATATTACGCGTTACAGACGTTTCGAGCGCGTCAAAGGGATACGTTACCGCAAAGACAATAAGCGGTGGGCGAATTGGCAGAAATAAGGCAGTCGTGATCGATCCTGTTTTTGAAAAGAAGTTTCAACTCCCCCCCTTATCGCCAAAAGACTACCACGCCATTGAATTGGGTTTAAAGGCGGGGATAGACCACATAGCCGTCTCCTTCGTCCGGTCTGGGGCCTCCATTGATGAGGTTAGGAGGGTCACCCAAGGTAAGATGAAAATCATTTCAAAGGTAGAGTGTGTGGAAGCCTTGGAGAATATCGATGAGATTGTTCACAAATCAGATTTCATTCTGATCGACCGGGGTGACCTAAGCAAAGAGATCCCAATGGAGAAGATACCGTTTACCCAAAAAGTAATTATGCACAAGGCGCGCCGGTACAATACGGGCGTTTTTGTTGCAACCAACCTATTAGAAACAATGGTTCAGAGAAAAAAACCAACGCGCGCAGAGGTGCACGATGTTGTAAACACCATTGTTGATGGTGCGTTGGGACTGACGTTGGCGGCTGAAACCGCCATCGGAAAATACCCGATTGAGTGTATTAACATGCTAAACAAGTTAATTCACCACGCTGAATTAGTCGTCAACGGGATTGACCCTAAACACCGAGAAAATGGTCTTATTGAATCCTTAGAAACTTCAAACTATCTCCTAGAAAATGTATCGTCGTCTCTAGTTCGACCCCACGGCGGCAAGTTGGTAAATCGTGTCCTGGCCAATCCACCGGACAAAAGCTACCTGGGCTTACTCCCAAAAATACAATTGGACCAGAATAAGCAAATGGATGTTGAACAAATTTCTGTCGGTACCTACAGCCCGCTAGCAGGATTTATGGGCCAGGAAGATTTCCTCTCTGTTTTAGGCGCCATGCGGTTAGCCAATGGCATCGTGTGGCCGGTCCCTATCGTTTTGGATGTCTCTGAGGAGATTGCAGACAAATTATCAATTGGCGAAGTCGTGGGATTAACGGACGACCAGGGTGAAGTGATGGCCCTCCTTCATCTAGAAGACAAATACCGTATTGATAGGGAAGGTACGGTAAAACAGATGTATGGTACTGACTGCCGCGACCATCCTGGAGTAAGGATGGTCCATGAGATGCAACCAGTTCTGTTGGCCGGGCAAATAGATCTAATCAAAGGTAGAAGATCAGAAACAAGGGCATATGAACTAACCCCAAAACAACTACGGAGACTGTTTGAAGACAGAGGCTGGTCCAAGGTGCTTGGTTTCCATACGCGAAATGTGCCGCATAGGGGCCATGAATTTATGCAGTTAAAAGCACTGGCAGACAAACATTGCGATGGCCTTCTTGTGCAGCCGCTAGTCGGCAAGAAGAAACCCGGAGATTTCAAGCCTGAGTACATTATCAAAAGCTATGAGAAAATAATAGAACGTTTTTACCCGAAAGAAAAGGTTGTACTCGCTGCGTTTGCGACATTCTCAAGGTATGCGGGCCCCAGAGAAGCTGTATTTACCGCCCTGTGTCGAAAGAATTTTGGATGCAGTCACTTCATTATTGGCCGGGACCATACAGGCGTTGCCGATTATTATGACCCGTATGCCTCCCACAGAATATTCGATAACTTTCCCGATTTGGGAATTGAGATAGTTAAATTCAATGAGATTTTCTATTCAAGAAAATTGAATAGATATGTAGAGGAAAACGGTAAATTCGCTCATCATGAGGAAAGCGATAAGCTACGCATAATAAGTGGCTCACACGCTAGAGCAATGTTGTTGAGAGGAGAGAGGCCCCCTAGCTGGTTTATGCGACCGGAAATCTCAAATATAGCTCTTGATGCGGTAAAGAACGGTGAAGACGTTTTTGAAAAAAGGGAAGAGTTATGAATCATTACCAACATATAGCCACGACCCAACAGAGCTATCGTAACACCAACAGCTCGGACAATTTGGATCGCCTGCTCGAAAAGAGCATCACCGATAAGCCGTCAACACTGGATCTCATCCATAGACTGTGCCAAGCGTTAGAGGCAGAAGGAATAACCTATTGTCATTGGAAAAGTAACAACGCGCTCGACCGTTCGGCCAGCGGGGAGAACGATCTTGATCTCCTGGTGAGCCGGGCTGACGTACCACGATTTACCAGAATCTTGTGTCGATTAGGATTTAAGCAAGGAAAGGCTCCGGCAGAAAAACAGTTCCCCGGTGTTCTGGACTACTACGGTTATGATAAAGCGGCGGATAGATTGATCCATGTTCATGCCCATTATCAACTCATTCTGGGCCATGATATGACAAAAAATTATCGCCTTCCGATCGAGCGGCCCTATCTTGAGTCGGCCGTTCAGGACGATCTGTTCAAAGTTCCCGCAGCCGAGTTTGAATTCATCGTTTTCGTCATTCGGATGGTATTAAAACATTCGACGTGGGACGTTATTCTTGGTGGCGAGGGGACATTGAGAGCCGCCGAGCGACGAGAGCTAGCCTACCTAGAGGCCCGGATTAACCAGGATCGTGTGGATAACATCTTAAAACGGCATCTGCCCTATATAAGTATTGAGTTGTTCAACAACTGCCTGCAAGCGCTGCAACCAGGTTGCTCCACTTGGACGCGGGTGAAAACTGGGCAACAACTGCAGACCAAACTTCGGGCAAACGCCCGTCGCCCGGTGCCTATCGATATCTATTTGAAGCTGTGGCGTCGAGCGACTTTGGCCATGCGCCGCCGTATCTTCAAATCCTCACCCAAATGTCGCTTGGAGAATGGGGGGGCCATGATCGCCATCGTCGGCGGGGACGGCGCCGGCAAGTCAACAGCGATCGATGGGCTCTACGCTTGGCTTTCGAAGAATTTTGCAACGGCCAGGGTACACCTGGGAAGACCCTCCTGGTCGTGGACGACGTTGACTATTAGAGGAATCCTAAAGATTGGCAACTTATTGGGCTTATATCCGGTGGATTCATCCTTTCGAGAGACGCTTAATCAGAAATCTCTTCTATCTCCGGGATATCCGTGGCTGCTGCGAGAGGTGTGTAGAGCCCGTGATCGCTACTGGACCTATATTAAGGCTCGACGTTTTGCCGCCAATGGTGGCTTGGCAATCCTTGACAGGTTTCCTCTGCCTCAAATCACGCTCATGGATGGGCCTCAAGGCGGACGATTCCTGAGCCAACTAGAAAATGGACCGCTAGCTGACCAATTCATGAGCCCGCATCGAGCCAGTCGATTCGCCAGGAGTTTGGTAAAGCGAGAGGAAAGTTACTACCGCCAAACAGTGTTGCCGGAGGTGTTAGTCGTACTCCGAGTTGACCCAGAGATCGCCGTTCAACGTAAGACCGATGAGGATGCGGCCTTCGTGCGGGAGCGAAATACTGAGATATGGGAGCTGAACTGGGCTCGCACGGACGCCCACGTTATTGATGGCAGCAAATCGAAGAGAGACATCCTAACTGACTTAAAGGCTGTCATTTGGTCACAGTTGTAAAGGATGGCAAATAGGAGAGTGCCAGATGACCAGAAAGTCTCCCGATAGCCTCCGCCGTTCCTGGGGCTTGGGGCGTGCGATCGAGACCCGTCCTTACGACGGGCGCGATATGCGGCGGAAACGGGTCATCAACCGGCTTCGGAACATCGACGTCGAGAGGGCGATAAGCCGTGTACTAGAACGAAGACGCAAGTGGCGACAGATGCGCCGAACGCCACACCCGACCACAGAGAAGCTCCCAGTCTTTATCGTTGGCTGCAATCGTTCCGGGACAAATATGGTGTGCAACGCCATCGGTCAGTCGCCTCATGGTTGGGCCTACCAGGAGAGCGAGTTCAGCCTCGCGTTCAATGCGTATTACCTCCGCGCGGACTGGATCATCGAGTGGTTGATCCGTCGCATGCCAGCCCCAATCATTAGCTTTGGCAGCATCCTCGACTCCCAATTCACTGACGACCTGCTCTCACGGTTCGAGGGTGCGAGGGCGATTTGGGTCTACCGCTGCTACGAGGATGTCGCGAACTCCTGCGTCCGCAGAGGGTGGGGAGAGCACCAAAAGAATCTTGCGCGTTGGGTCGCTTGTGGCGAGCTCGAGAAGCTCGGCTCACGTGGTAAGCGGATAAGCGCCGACACGGTGCGGCTCTTCGGCCAGCTTTTTCGTGAGGATCTCTCCAACGAGGACGTTGCCTCTCTCTACTGGTACATGCGCAACCAGCTTTACTTCGACCTCAACCTCCACGTGGACCCGCGTGTGTTAATCGTGCAGTACGAGGATACCGTCCTGAACACGGAGAAAGCATTTCGGAGGATTTTTGGCTTCCTGGGCTTCCCCTTTGATCCCGCGATTATCGATGGCATTTTCGCAAGCTCGGTGGGCAAGCACCCACGGCCGGGCATTGATCCCACCATCCAAGATGTTTGCAACGCCCTCAAGGCACGGCTCGACGCGGATTACGCTAGGACGCAGTATGAATAACGGGGCCACCAGTAACACAATTGTAGAAAAACCACCCCTCGTAGTGGAAATCATGGGGCCCGCAGGCGCGGGAAAGACTACACTTGTGCGAGCCCTGAGCCGACGGGATAAAACAATCCAGCCGGGTATTCCTCTCCCCAAGACAAGGCAAATTCCATTCTTCATAAGCAATACCTTTTCTATGCTGCCGACGTATCTTCGCCATTACCGACACAGCAGGTGGTTTAACTGGAGAGAAACCAGATCAATGGTATATCTAAAGGCAGGGCTTCATGTTTTTCGGCAAGAGGCGTTGAATAATGATGTGGTGACCGTCTTGGATCATGGACCAATTTACAGGCTGGCTACGCTCCGTGAGTTTGGCCCCGAATTGACCACAAGTCAACTGTACGCGAGATGGTGGGCCAATCTGTTTAGTCAGTGGGCTGCTACTCTGGATATGATCATCTGGCTTGATGCGCCGAATGTGATCCTGCTGGACCGCATTCGCTGCCGTGACCACTGGCATGTAATCAAGGAGAAATGTGAAAGGGAGGCATACGAATTCTTGACTCGGTACCGAACAGCCATGGAGCGGTTAATCGTCCGATCTGTGACTGATCATCAAGTAGCGTTGCTCCGTTTTGACACAAGTAAAAAATCGGCAGAGCAGATTGTAGGTGAAGTTCTGGCCACATTTGATGGTGTCCGGGGACTGTGATTTTTTTGGAGATAGCTGGTGCTTGCATTTATCCATATGCACAAAACTGGAGGCACCACACTGAGCCACATCCTGCGTAGTTCTTATGGGCTGCGTCACTGTCAGGTGGAGCCCTGGCACGCCCGGTCGACAGGCCCGCCTTTTTCCAAGCACGATCTACAACGCTTGCACAGGGTTTACCCTAACCTGAAAAGCATTGCCGGGCATCGCATCACCGGCTATGTCGATTTGGGGGCCAATGGCACCGAGTTCAAGTATTTCACTCTCATGCGTGACCCCCTGAAGCTATGCGCATCTCGTTTTCAATATAAGGTGCAAGTCTCCAGGAAGAAAAACCTGGTCTTTGAAGAGTGGATCCATCAGGAGTGGCCGCAAAACCACCAAACGAAGTGGATCGCTGGTAAAGCCGATGTGGCTGAAGCGATCCGGATTATCCAACAAAAGAACATTTTCGTGGGCTTAACTGAGCGTTTTGATGAATCAATGGTGTTGTTGAAAGCCCTAGTGGCCAATGATTTGAATATCTCGTACAGGCGGGTGAACGTGGCTCGTAAGAATACCATTAAAGAACGCCTACTCTCGACCGAAAGCACCCGACAGATGCTCATCGAAGCTCAAAAGGCGGACGTGGAGCTTTACGACTTTGTCAGACAGGAGTTATACCCAACCTATGAACGAGAATATGGACCTTCGCTCGAGGGAGACGTGGCGCGTTACCGGGAGACACAGCGTAACAATTTTAATTACTGGAACTTGACCTTGTGCCGCCTGAAACACTATACGCTCTATACACCCTTGCTTCATCTCTATCGAAGGGGAGTCCCGGTTGTTTAGGTCGATCACGGGACAAGGGTGCGAAACGGAAAAGGAGGATGCGTTCCTGAAATCTCAGGATAAGGTGATGAGCAGTTTTCAATGGAAAGCAAGAAGAAACCCAGGGGGGTGATCTGTAATAAATGAGCTTGCGAGAAAAAGCAGCTAAAGGAATTGTTTGGTCCGTCATCCAAAAGTGGGGCAGGACGGCTATCTGGTTCGTCACCTTTGTAGCCTTGTCGCGCCTCCTGGGTCCAGAAGATTTCGGTTTGGTGGCCCTGGCCTCTGTTTTCACGGCCTTTGTCGATATTTTCCTGGACCAAGGTTTCAGCGCTGCAATCGTGCAACGCGCCGATCTCGAGCGGGAACATCTCGACACGGCTTTCTGGATCAGTATATTGACCGGCATCCTGTTGACAGTTGGCGGCATAGCGGTGTCAGGATTGGTGGCCGCATTGTTTGCAGAGCCGCGCCTGGCGCCCGTTTTGAGGTGGCTGTCAATTAGCTTCATACTTAGCGCCCTGAGCAGCTCGCAGATGGCAATTCTCCAGCGTGAGCTTGCGTTCAAGAGCCTGGCCGTCCGCTCACTCACGGCCACAATGGCGGGTGGTATTGTCGGTGTAAGCCTCGCTTTCGCCGGGTTCGGCGTCTGGAGTCTGGTCGCCCAGAATCTGGCGATGGGCCTGGCTGGGGTCATTGTTCTGTGGCGGGCCAGTGATTGGCGGCCAGGGCTTAGCCTCTCCATGAAGCATTACAAGGAACTCTTCACCTTTGGCGTATATGTCGTGGGAAACAACATTTTAAGAGTGTTGGTCCGACACTCGGACGATCTTCTCATCGGTTATTTCTTGGGGCCGACTCTGCTGGGTTATTACACGATAGGCTACCGGTTGCTGTTAGTCATCACAAGAGTAGCTACGGGTATTATCAACTCCGTGGCGTTTCCCACATTCTCTCGCCTTCAAGACAAACCGAAACGGATGCGACGCGCCTTCTACGAGGTCACACAGTATACAAGCCTGCTAGCTTTTCCCATCTTCATTGGGCTGGCCATCTTGGCCCCAGAAGTGGTTCCGGCTGTTTTCGGCGAGAAATGGGCACCCAGTATTCCCGTCATGCAGGTTCTGGCGTTGATTGGTATCCTGCAGTCGGCTATAGCCTTTAACGGCAGCGTTATGAAGGCCTGCGGTAAACCCTCGTGGCAATTCGGTATTATGCTGCTGCATGCCGTCTGCAGCGTGACCGGTTTCGTGCTCGCCGTGCGCTGGGGCATTGTAGCCGTCGCTGCCTCATACGTCATTGTCGGCTATCTACTCGCGCCAGTTTCCTATATGGCCGTGCGCAGACTGATCCAAATCGATTTCAGAACGTACCTTCGGCAGTTCGCGGCACCACTATCCGCTTCCTTGATTATGGTTCTAGTTATCGCGGGATTGAAAAATGTCTTTCAGCACCAGGGGTTCAACCTGTACCTGCAGCTATCTGTTTATATAATGGCAGGCGGCCTGACATATCTACTGGTTATAGGAGTGGCAGCCCGATCACTTTCCCGGCAGGTGCTGGAGCGTGTTAGCCTCGCTGTTCAGAGCTGGAAATTAGAGAAGACGTAAAAATGCGCCACATTCTTGGGGAACATTAACCATGCGTACTATTGCATTTACGCTGTCGCTGGTTTTTATCTTTTTCATTCCTTGGGAAGGCGTGATCGAGCTTCCCGGCCTGGGTACCGCGTCCAAACTCATCGGGTTTGCGGTGGCAGTTTGCTGGCTGGCGACAGTTGTTATCACGGACCGAGTCCGCAAACCCGGCCCATTTCACATAATGGTCTGCCTCTTTGTGTTGTGGAACGCTGTGAGTGTCTTCTGGAGCGCGGATCCCGAGACGACGGTAGTTCACGTGGTGAGATGGGTTCAATTGCTCGGAATGGTCTTTATTTTGTGGGATCTTTACACTACACGAGCAGCTCTATTGGCCGGACTTCAAGCGTTCATCCTGGGCGAATATGTAGGCATTGGCATTGCGGTTGCCAACTATTTTTCCGGCAACGTTTTTTATAGTCATTATCAACGCTTCAGTCCTTCTGATCAGAGTAACCCTGACGGATTCGGGTTCATCGTGGTTTTGGGCATACCTGTGGCCTTTTACCTTGCCGCTTCAGCGAACACCACCAGAATGAGCGGCCTGTTAAAGTTGGTAAACTACGCCTACATCCCGGCAGCCTTTGTGGGGCTTGCCCTGTCCGGCACTCGCACAGCCATGATTGCTGCGGTACCTGGCATGGCGTTTGGCCTTGCCGCACTTACCCGTCTTCGACTTTCAGCACGGGTTGCGGTTCTGCTGCTTTTAACATCGGCCGCCTTCATTTTGCTACCTTATGTCCAATCACTAAGATCTTTTCAGCGGCTAGGTACTACGTATGCTGAACTCTCTGAGGGCACTCTCAATAATCGCACAAATAATTGGCGTGAAGGCCTTGCGACCTTTTCGGAACATCCGCTTATAGGTGTGGGTGGTGACATGTATAGCTCTGAGAATAGCCTGGGTAAGATAGCTCACAACTCCTTTATATCGGTCTTGGTTGAGCTTGGGCTGATAGGGTTCGCCCTATTTGGATCCATACTGATGTTCGCCGTTATCAGCGCGTGGGGCCAGCCTAAGTGGGACGCAAGATTCTGGCTTACGACTCTCTTGGTTTGGGCCATCGGCGCTTCTGCCCTGACGTACGAGTATAAAAAGGCAACCTGGCTGTTTCTGAGTTTCGTCATCGCCAGCGCGGCCCTGACCCGTACTCGGGACGAAATGGTACCGCTTGTTCGGCGTGACAAGTCTTTCGCTCAATTCGTTCGGTAGGCGTCAATGAACGAATCACCATTCATCTCCCCTCTTTTAAAGAGAACACCTAGATGACCTTACCTACCTTTTTAGGGATCGGGGCACCGCGAGCTGGCACAACGTGGCTGAATACATTGCTGGCCAGCCATCCGGATGTGTATACGCCCACCCTTCGGGACGAAATTAACTTTTTCGATCAGTATTACGAACGTGGTCTTAGCTGGTATGAGACATTATTCCCTCAACCGGAGCATGCCGAAAGATATCAAGCCATTGGAGAGATCTCACCACAATATGTTGAATGCGCCGACTGTCCAGAGCGAATTTTCAAGACACTGCCACAGAGCAAGTTGATAGTTATGTTGAGGCATCCAGTTAATCGAGCGCATTCGCAGTTCGGTTTTTATGTCCAGAGAAGGAACTATAGAGGCTCGTTTGAGGATTTTCTGGCTGCCCGCCCCAGGGCGCTAGAAAGAGGATTCTATAGTCGCTATCTTAAGCGGTACTTGCGCTATTTTGATAGAACCCGAATCTTAGCCCTGATATTTGAGGATGCTGTTATTGATATCTTGCAAACTAAAACAACCTTAGCAGATTTCCTGGCCATTGCCGTCGATAAGTTTCCACCATCTGCGGGGAGTGGAAAAGTTAATCCGAGCAGCGTACCGATTTTCCAATTCCTTTATGGTTGTGTTGCAATGACAGGACGCCAGCTTCGTAAGTGGCACTTAGAGCCGGTTGTCGATTTCGTAATGCGAACCAGCATCCCGCGAATCCTGGCAAAGGGAGACTCGCTGCCACCACTTGATGAAGAATTGAAACAACGTCTGAGCCAGCAATATCAGGATGAATTTGATGAACTCGAACAGTGTATGCAAATCGATGTGAGTTGCTGGAGAAAATGAGAAGATGGTAGGGGGTGAATGGGGAGCCATCTGGACGGGGATGTACCAATCTGGCTCGATAAAATCCAGTCCAGCCTTAGGTGAAAAGACTTGAAAGCGAAGGTAATGAAAAGAACTGTCAGAGTTTTAATAATCTTTGCAACAACTACTCTTACTCTAGGTTACCATTCACAAATCCAAGCACAGGCAGTGCAGTGGAGATTAATTGGACCTGGAACCAGAGGCACCATGCGTGGTCCCGCCTTTCATCCAACCAATCCAAGCATTTTTTCCATTGGTATCGATATGGGACTCCATTTTATCACTAGGGACGGAGGTATAACCTGGAATATATTGGGAAAATATGTCACCTCACAATATAGATATGGCGGGTATCCTGGTTATCGGGGTGCCCATCAAAGCGTCTTTGACCCGAAAAAACCCGAGATCATATGGGCGGGCGGCACTCATGGTTTATATAAAAGCAGTGACGGTGGGGAAAACTGGGAATTTCTGTTAGGCGGAGACGCATCGTATTTTATTGGCAATATTGAGGTGGACCCAACGGATCCTAGGATCGTGTACGCTGGTAGCGGCGACCCGGGAGCCGGGTATTTTCAGAACTGGGTAAATGGAACCGTGATCTACAAAACAATCGATGGTGGCGAATCTTGGAAAACGATAAATCCGTTAGGAGAAGATCAGAAACGAGGAAATGTGTGGGCGCGCATCTTAATTGATCCGAATAGTTCTTTTATAGCAGGCAAAGGACATAAACGGATATTTGCGCTAAGACATCCACAATCTAAAACACCGGGACTCATCATCTCCGAAGATTATGGTTCGACCTGGAAAAAGGTAAATACAGACATAATAGGAGCTGCCCATTCCTTGGAATTCAATTACCTTACGCTGGTATCTGACCGTCAGAACACAATTCTGTTTGCCTCCATGTTTCCCATCAAAAAAGCAGATAAAATCTATGGGGGGATTTACCGTTCCGATGACGTTGGGAAAACCTGGGTGGGAACAAATAATGGTCTAGAAAACGCTATCGGAATAGAGAGGACAGAAAGATTCATTAAAATAGCCTCCACGCCTGCTGATGCAAATACTCTATTCTGTGTTGTCGACAATAAAGCGTTCAAATCGCGTGATCAGGGACAGTCGTGGCGACAAATATTGTATCCAACGGGTCGATGGGACAATCACATCCCGGATTTCGACGGGAAATACGCTGAGCATCTTTTGCAAACAGGAGAGGGAAATTTGGATTGGTCCAACCGGGGAATTGTAGGTGGTTTTCACAGTATTGTAATGGCTCCCAGCAGTGCTGATCATGTAATTATTACCGGAAAGTCTGGAGCGCTTATGACGACCAACGGGGGTAAGACATGGTTTGAGCTGGGATTTGAATATGGTGACAAATCTTCTTCTTACGATCTTGCGATGAAACAATTTGGGCCTATGACACGTCTCTCCACTTTTACCCATAAACGGATGGCACGTAGTAACTTCCAGGTGATTGTTCCACAGGATGTTGCACTGGATCCATTGAGTAATAATATTGCCATATCATATGATGACGAAGGGCTGCAGATTTCCAGAGATGGTGGCAATTGGTGGGAATGGTCGTACTGGGGGATCTTAGCTCGCGAGGGGGTGGATACCAGGGTTGTTGTATACGATCCTGATGTGAGAGACCGGCTTTTTCTCGGCACGATGGGAAAGGTTGCATTAGACAGATTAGGAGAGAAAGAGATATGGAAATTATACCAGAGTGATGATGGGGGTGTTACCTTTAAAAGTATTGGCCCTGATTTTGTGCCTTCCCATAAGCTTATAAAGAATAATGCGAAGAAATATCAGAGAAAAAAGGACACTTTTACCACTTTAGGCGTGAAGGATATTTTAATTGATCCAACCACGCCCCCAGACAGGCGTACGATGTATGTTGCATATTCCACTGGAGTGTATAAATCCGAAGATGGCGCTAAGACATGGAAAGAGCAAATTCAATTTGGCCTGGACAATATTAAGGATGTTAGCAATGATGACTATTATTTGAAATTTGCAATGAATCCACAAAATAACTTGGAAATCTATCTTGCTTCCTACGGAGGTCTGTACAAGACCTCAGATGGAGGTGACCTCTGGAGAAAAGTATCCCCGGAATTATTTGGGACAATAAAATCGTTAGCATTGGCAAAAAGTGATCCTGCCGTCATTTATGTGGTCGCGACAAAGGGTGAGGGGAAGCTGCACTGGACCTTTGATTCGCATCTTTGGAAGAGTACGGATGCAGGGAAAACATGGAAAAGAGTTGATGAGCAGCAAACCCAGTTTGTTACGGTCCATCCGAAGGACAAAAATATCGTTTACAGAGCCTTGTATGCCCGGGATATGCGGTACGAAGATACGGGGCTTTTTCGGTCGAAAAACGGTGGGGAGACATGGGAAAAGATAAATCCCTACTTGCCTATGTCTTTTAAGGGAGGATTTAAACATAAAGGCCAGGTCGTCTTTGATCCCAAGAATACGCAGCATTTATACGTAGTCACGTGGTGTGGCGTGTATGAGGGATGGGATATAGAAGTGCCACAGTAAATTGGCGGTTGGAAAGTCGCTGTGCCATGCGCGATCAACGAAAACAATTTGCAATCTATCTCCCCTCTTTGTATGGAGGTGGCGCCGAACGGGTAATGCTCAATCTGGCTCACGGTCTTGCCGGGTGTGGCTGTGCCGTAGACTTGGTGTTAGCCCAGGCTAAAGGCCCATATCTGAGCGATGTTCACGAGGGAATCCGGCTCGTGGACCTGAAAGCTTCACGGGTATTGACGAGTCTACCAGCTTTGGCGCGCTACCTGCGACGTGAGCAGCCCGAAGCTTTGCTTTCTGCGCTGGACTATGCCAACGTCGTCGCCCTCTGGGCCCGACGCCTGGCCGGCGTTCCCTGCCGACTGCTGGTCACTGAACACAACACCCTGTCGCGCTCGGCTGGCAATTCGGCCAAATGGCGCCAAAGAATGGTGCCGCACCTGGTCAAGCGTTTCTACCCGTGGGCCGATTGTGTTATCGCTACCTCTGGGGGGGTGGCCGATGACTTGAGCCAGGTGACAGGGCTACCTCGCGAGCGAATCAAGATCCTTTACAACCCGGTCGTGACGCCCGAGCTGCGGGAGAAGGCGCGGGCGCCCTTGAATCACCCGTGGTTTGAAGCCGGTCAACCGCCAGTTGTATTGGCGGTCGGTCGCTTGACAAAACAGAAGGACTTTCCCACCCTCATTCAGGCCTTTGCTCAAGTACGCCAGACTCGGCCAGCCCGGTTGCTGATCTTGGGCGAAGGACCGGACCGCCCTGCGCTCGAGGCGCTGGTTAATAAACTTAGCCTGGAAGCTGATGTCGCCATGCCAGGGTTTGTAGAGAATCCGTATGCGTACATGAGCCGGGCCTCCCTGTACGTCCTCTCCTCGCGATGGGAGGGATTGCCGACGGTCCTCATCGAAGCGCTATGCTGTGGTTCACCCATCATTGCGACCGATTGTCCAAGTGGCCCCAGGGAGATTCTGGCCGATGGACTGTACGGCTCATTGGTACCGGTTGAGGATGTAACGGCCTTGGCCCAGGCGATTGAAGCAGGTTTGGAGGGTAAGACGCCCCATCCAACCGAAGAAAGCTGGCAACCCTATTCTTTCGAAGCTGTGGTCGATAAGTACATCAGTCTATTGCTGAATGGTCGTGCCTAAGATCGCATTGTTGTTTTCGGCTATGCCACCAAGTGAAAACGAGAAGTCGTATGTTGTATAAGTCGAAGAGACCCACTAGGATCCTGCATATTAATGTTGAGATAGGAGAGACCGATCAGGTTTATAACCAATTTTCTCTACCATTGGCGGACAAGCGTGAAATTACATTATGCACCTTTTTCAAATCAGACATGAAGCCGCCCAAAACGATCACCTTGTTTGAGGGGGATGGCTCTTTCAAAGGCTTCTTTCGCGCCTTGAAGGCCGCCCTGGCCGAAAAAGAATATGATATTATTCATGCCCATTCGCCCCACTGCGGCTTCCTATTTCTTGCGGCCACGCGATTCGCCTACCGGAAATTCAAGCCCTCTACAGTCGTTACCGTACATGACAGCTACCCAAACTACAAGCTTCGAAACCGCATATTGTGGTTGCCCGTCTTTGCCAGTTTTCAAAGGGTGGTCTGTTGTAGTCGGGCAAGTTACGATAGCTTCCCTGTTCTTTACAGGCGGCTAGCGGGTGATAGGTTTGACTGTGTTCAAAATGGTCTGGATATAGCCCGTGTTGACAACGTTGCAGCGAATACCCGCCAACGACCTCGCCAAACGAGTGATTTTACAATCATAGCCATCAGCCGATTAGTTGAGATAAAGAATCCATTTTCTGTTATAAGCGCTTTTCAACAGAGCATTAATCAAACAAGCCAAACGAGCCGCCTGGTATATATTGGCGATGGGCCGTTGCGAAACTCACTCATAATAAAAAACAGGGAAGTCGGTCTTGAAAATCAGATAGAGTTCACGGGATTGATTCCGCGTGACAAGGTATTTGATCATTTACTTCGCGCAGATCTATTCATCTCTACCTCGTACGGAGAAGGACTCCCTGTTGCGGTTCTTGAAGCGATGGCGTGTCGCTGTGCGGTTCTACTTTCCGATATTCCGCCGCACCGAGAAATAGCGGAAGGCGTAGACTTTATTCCCTTGATCCACCCGGATGACGTAGCGGGATTTGCCCGAGAAATCAGGAGGTTTAGAGAGATGCCAATTTCCGAGAGAACAGAGATAGGCAATAAATGCAGAGAGCTTGTCGAGCAGCGATTTAGCCTGACCGCTATGCATTCCGGATACGCGGAAATCTATACTCAGATAACAGGCAATCATGTCCCTCCAGCCTTGGAAAGGATCAGACCATAACGGAAGATTCTCGCTACTGACCAACCTCCGGCTAACTGATTAGTCAGGAAAAATCCATCCCGTCTGGGCTCTCTTATCCTGTCACGCCTCTAAACATCTCTATTACCTTCCATCCACACCGGAGGAGATATATCTATGACTCGACGTCATAAGCACAGCAACGAATTACTCGAAGGGGATTTATCTCCACGCTTTAGATTAGGAGAAAGACGAACCATTGCTAAGGAAACATCCACAGGTGTTCATCTCACGCATATTGTCAGAAAAGAGCACGGATGCAATCAACTAGTTCTGGATGTCCATCATGAAGATACCTACAGGGTGGTCCCACGCAAGATCCGTGTGCTGTTTGTTATCACCGGGTTAGCCTCAGGCGGGGCCACAAACGTTGTCTTAGACCTCGCAAGCCATTTCAATAACCATCCCGACTTCGATGCACGCCTTGTAACAGGTCCCATCCCCCCAGGCAGAACTGATGTGACATACCTGGCACATGAACTGGGCATCAATACTCGAATTATACCGAGCTTGATTAATCATATAAACCCAGTTGTAAATCTGAAGGGGGTTGCGGATATTCGGCGCATTATGGTGCAAGGAAACTATGACATCGTACATACGCACTCTTCTGTGGCCGGGGTGATTGGAAGGATCGCAGCATTTAGCGCAGGCGTCCCTGTGATTTTACATCACGTTCATGGTTGGGGATTACATGCAAGAAAGTCGACACTACATCAGATGTTTTATGTGAACCTGGAGCGCCTATGCGCGCGATTCACCAACCAGATGATCGTTGTATCTAGGCCCGACATTCAGAAGGGGCTGGCACATCGGATCGGCAGAGAAGATAAATATACCTTGATCTACAATGGTATTGACTTGGAAAGATTTCGCCAACCTGTCAATGATACACAGATGCATAACAAATTGGGTCTGGATCCAGACTGTAAGCTTGTGGGAATGATTGGTCGTTTAGATGGACAAAAAAATCCGCTGGATTTCATTCGCGCTGCCGCCATAGTAGTCAGTCGTTACCCAAAGGTTCAGTTTGTGATTGTTGGTGATGGCTCATTGCGCCCTAAATGTGAGCGCTTAATCGATGAGCTTAATCTGAAAGAGAAGTTCTTCCTATTGGGCTATAGAAATGACGTTCCCAGAATCATATCCATGCTGACCATAACGGCTATGAGTTCGCTTTGGGAAGGCTTGCCCATTGCGTTTCTTGAGTCGATGAGTGCTGGTAAGCCAATTGTTGCCAACAATGTTGATGGTGCGAGCGATGTTGTAATTGATGGAGAAACCGGTTTTCTTGTGACTCCACACCAACCTTCGGAAATGGCAGAGCGTATTCTGTATTTACTCAATAATGAAACTCTGTGTAGTGAGATGGGGCAAGTTGCTCAGCAGCGTTCTAGCTATTTTTCCAGGCAAAGGATGGTTGCGCAAGTCGAGTCTTTGTACAAAGAACTACATTCCGCTGCGCAACGCGGCGATTCTTTCTGCACACGTGAATGAGGGAACGAGCCGTCTCAGAATCGCCGTAATCATGAACGTACAAGGCAGGATATGATTGAAGGCGG
>Ga0209641_10000235_pt1 | contig 48399 bp, 50 predicted proteins | sample RifCSP16_1_FD_184022 | JGI IMG/M metagenome (GOLD analysis project Ga0209641, IMG submission 184022) | Soil microbial communities from Rifle, Colorado - Rifle CSP2_sed 16_1 (SPAdes) (version 2) | ecosystem: Environmental > Terrestrial > Deep subsurface > Rock core/Sediment | place: Rifle... | reverse complement strand
TCATCATGATGACCCAGGTGTACACGCGGATGCAGCATGAGGGCGAAGCCCGCGGTGTGCAGGGGGCGGATGACTATATCACGAAGCCGTTCCAGCCGAGCGACCTGCTCGCCCGCATCTGGCGCTTTCTCCCTCACACCCTGTAAATCCTGCTTGACAGCGGCAAGCCCCTCAGGGTATGTACCATGGCACAACTGAATACGGGCTGGGGGCCAGGGAAGGTGGTGTATCCCCGAAGAGTCGGGGAGAGTCCACTGCTGCCCCGCAACTGTGAGCGGCGATGAAATCCGCAGCAGCCACTGTCCCGCGGAGCGGGATGGGAAGGCGCGGAGAGTAAGAAGACCCGCAAGCCAGGAGACCTGCCCGCCCGGCACTGGAGCGAAGACCTTCCGAGGGGAAAGGTCACCGCGTAGCTGGGCCAGGTGCCGAAAGGCACCGGAGATCTCAAGCGACGTGAGCCCCAACCTTGAAGGTTGGGGCTTATTTTTTCGGAGGGATCGCTGGATGAAGGTCCCACGGGTCATCGTCGCTGGGGAGGAGAGCGGCTGCGGCAAGAGTCTCCTCGCCGCAGGCGGTGGCGTCTGGAGTATTATCGCCCTCCTCCTCTGCGCAGTGGCCGTCCAGGCGGCGACCTTTGTCGATATGGTGGGACGGCGGGTGGAGCTTCCCAAACCACCCCGTCGGATCATCCCGCTCGCCCCGAGCCTCACCGAGATCCTCTTTGCGCTCGGTGCGGGCGATTCGGTGGTGGGAGTGATCGATTATGCGGACTATCCCCCTGAGGCCGTGCAAAGGGTCAGGGTCGGTGGTGGGCTTGATCCGGACCTGGAGGTGATCATCGCGCTTCGACCCGACCTCGTACTGATCGCGGCGGACGCCAACCGCTGGGAGACCCTGATCCAACTCGAGCAGCTCCAGATCCCGGTCTTCGGGGTAAAGCCGGTGGGGGTCGAGGGAGTTTTGGTCTCCATTCTGAAGGTGGGGGAGGCGGTCGGGAGGCAGCCGCAGGCCGAGGGCTTGATTGCCCACATGCGGCGACGCATCGCGGCCGTCTCGAAGAAGGTCAGCGTGTTGGCCAGGCCGAGGGTCCTCTATGTCGTTTGGATCGATCCTCTGATTGTGGCAGGCGGGGAGACCGTAATCGATGATCTGATCCACCTAGCAGGGGGAGCAAACATCGTGCGAACGGCCGGGTTTCCCCGCTACTCCCTGGAGGCGCTCGTGCTCGATCCGCCCGATGTGATCCTCCTGGGCTTGGATCGTGGTGGCCTACACCACGGAGAGGCCCTCCGCCGTCTGCCGGTGTGGCGAGAGGTCCGTCCAGTGCGGGAAGGGGCCGTCCGGGTCATTGATGCTAGCCTGACGAGCCGTCCCGGGCCCCGAATTGTGGACGGCGTGGAGCTCCTGGCCCGTCTGTTCCACCCCCAGGCCTTCGCCGGGAGTGGTCCGTGATGCGCAGACGTCTCCTGGGTGTGATGGCAGTTCTGACGGCCGGGCTTGCGGCGGCCGTCGTCCTCGCCCTGTCCGTGGGGACGGTCGGCATCGGGTGGGTTCAGACCATGGCGATCCTCGGAGCGAATGTCCTTCCGCTCCCGGTCTTCTGGACAGAGGCAGAGGAGACCATCGTGCTGACCCTGCGGCTTCCCCGCGTCCTTCTCGCGGTCGTCGTGGGCTCGGCTCTCTCCCTCGCCGGAGCGGGTTTTCAGGCGATCTCTCGCAATCCGTTAGCCGACCCAGCAGTCCTCGGTGTCTCGAGTGGCGCTGCCTTCGGCGTGGTCATGGGAGTCTTCACAGGGTTTGGCGCCGGCGCGGGGGTCCTCCTCCTGCCTCTCTTCGGCGCTGCCGGCGCGCTGGTGGCGGCGGTGACGGTCTACGGCATCGCCAGCATCGAGGGCCGGCTTCCGATCCAGACCCTCCTCCTCGCCGGTGTCGTGGTCTCACTCTTCTTCTCCTCGGCCATTATGGTGGCTTCGGCCTTGATTCGGGCTGAAGAGCTGCGGGGGATCGTGTTCTACCTCATCGGACAGCTGCGCCTTACGGACTACCCCACCCTCGGTGTCGTGGTGGGGTGCCTCCTCGTCGGCACCGGCTTGATCTATCTGCAGGCCCTCCCCCTGAACCTGCTGGCGGCGGGAGAGGAGGCGGCGGCGCAACTCGGGGCGGAGCCCGAGCGGGTGAAACGCATCATCTTTGTGGCGTGCAGCCTCGTGACCGGCGCGGCGGTGTCGGTGAGTGGGTCCGTGGCCTTTGTCGGGCTGATGGTTCCCCACGCCGTCCGCCTCTGTCTCGGACCGGATAACCGGCTGGTCATCCCTGCCTCGCTCCTTGCCGGCGCGATGTTTCTTGTTCTCACCGATACGCTGGCCCGGACGGTCGCGGCACCGGTGGAGATCCCCGTCGGGGCTGTCACCTCCTTCCTTGGCGCCCCCGTCTTTGCCTATCTCCTCCGCACCCGGTATCGAGGTGTTTATCCATGAAGGCGGTCGAGGTCCACGATCTCGCCTTTCGCTATCGCAACGGGCGCGTGCTCGACGGGATCTCGTTTGTCGTCGAGGCCGGGGAGGTCCTGGGGGTGATCGGGCCGAATAGCGCCGGCAAGACGACCCTGTTGCGCCTCCTCAGTCGGGTCCTCGTCCCTGAGACGGGGAAGATCACCCTCTTCGGTCGCGATCTCGACGCCTTGTCGAAGCGGGAAGTGGCTCGGACCGTGGCGGTGGTCCCCCAGGAGTTTCAGGTGGCCTTTCCTTTCACGGTGGGGCAGGTCGTTGCCATGGGTCGCTATCCGCACGCCCGGGGGATCGGGTTTGAGACCGGCGAGGACCGCCGGGCCGCGGAGCAGGCCCTCGAAGAGACGGGGACAAGGCATCTCGCGGGCAAGTATCTGGACCAACTCTCAGGCGGCGAGAAGCAGCGGGTGGTCATCGCCAGGGCGTTGGCCCAGGAGCCCCGGATCCTCCTCCTCGATGAACCGATGGCCCATCTCGATTTCAACCATCAGATGGAGATCCTCAGGCTGCTCAGACGACTCAAGGCGGAACGGGGATTGACCATCATCCTGGTCTCCCACGATCTCAACGCGGCGGCCGGATGTTCGGACCGACTCCTGCTGCTGAAGGGCGGAACGGTCCTGACCGCTGGCCGCCCTGAGGAGGTGATGCGCGCGGAGATTCTCGAGAGCGCCTACGGCTGTCCCATCTGGATCGGCACGGATCCTCAGACGGGCATGATCCGCATCTTGCCCCGCCCGTAATGGCGCTCGTCGCAGCCTGGTAACCCTGAACCATGAACTCCGAACCATGAACCAGGATGCCCGCGGATTAAAGGGAAGCTGGTGCGAGTCCAGCACGGTCCCGCCACTGTGAGTGGGGAGCCTCTCTGCATCATGCCACTGTCGTGGGCTGATAGTCGCACGATGGGAAGGCGCAGGGGGGTGACGATCCACGAGTCAGGAAACCTTTTCCGGGGGAATGTGAACATCGCTTTCGCGGAAGAGGAGGTGTTCCATGATCTCGCGGAATGTCTTGCGCGGGTTGCTGGCCGGGCTTCTCGTCACTCTCAAGATCGAAACGACATTGGCCCAGGAAAAACCGGAAGCGGAGGTCCTTCGGGTTCCCGAAGTGGTGGTCTCGGCCACGCGCCTGCCCGATCTTCTGCTGGATCTCAAGCGCGTCCCGGCGCAGGTGAGGGTCACGACCGAGGAAGAGATCGAGTCCTCAGGGGCAAAGACGGTCCCGGAGGTTATCCAGTACCAGCCCGGGATCACCCAGTATCAGAACGTCGGCAACGCCATTGAATCGAGCCTGGATATGCGAGGCTTCAGCGGCGAACCGGTCACGACCACCACGATGATCCTGGACGGCGTCCGCGTGAACAACCCCGATTTCAACATAGTGAACTTCGACCTGCTCCCGGTCGATGACCTGGAACGGATTGAGGTTGTGCCGGGCACCGCCTCTGTCTTCGGGAAGAACGCCCTGGCCGGGGTCGTGAACCTCCAGACCAAGCGGGGAGGACCGGTGCCGAAGGCTAAGCTCGAGGTCGCCGGGGGGAGCTTTGGCCACCAACGGTATCGCGGGAGTGTCGGCGGCCCGGTCGGGGCCTTCGATTATTATCTGGGATTCACGCAGTACCTCGAGGAAGGTTTCCGGGACGAGTCTGACGCCGATGTGAGGAGGCTCTTCGCCAAGGTGGGCCGCCGGATCGGCGCGGACACCGACATCGCCGTCTCGTATCTCTTCGTCGACGATCGCCTGGAGCAGGCCGGCTCGATCCGGGAAGACCTCCTGGCACAGGATCGGACACAGAACGTCACCCCGGGGGACTTCGTCGCCCACACGCTTCATGCGGGGACCCTGAACGTGCGGCAGCAACTGCCGGCCGGTTTCTCAGTGGCGCTCAACGCCTTTGTCCGGGATCTCGATCAGGAGAGCCTGGTCGTCGGCCTCACGAGTCGCAGCGACCGATTCACCGATATCCTCACCGGTGGCGGCACGCTTCAAGTGACGCATGATGCGACTATCGCCGATCATCGAAACATCTTCGTCGCCGGGGTCGAGGTCACCCAGAGCGCGTTTGCCAGCACGGGATCGAGCCAGTTCATTCCGTTCCCCCCCTCATTTACCAACCAGGAGACCGACGAGCGCGTGCTCGGCGTCTACTTCCAGGAGAGCTTCGATCTGATCCCGGAGGTTTTGATCCTGAGCGGCGGCGGCCGCTACGACCGGGACCGGATCGACTTCACCGACCGACTGGACCCCACGAACAACCGGATGCGCACCTTCCAGCGGTTCAATCCGCGGGCGGGCGTTACGTGGAATCCGACTGCACAAGTCGGGCTCTACTTCAGTTACTCGGAGGGGTTTCGCACGCCCACCGTGGATGAACTCTTCGCCCAAGCCCCCTTCGTGTCGAACCCGGACCTGCAGGCGCCTAAATCGCGCACCTACGAGGTGGGGGCACGGGCCCGCCTGGGGGAACACTTCGAAGGGACGCTCGCCCTGTTTCAGACCGACGTGCAGGACGACATCTTTTTCGTGGTGACCGATCCGGCCACCGGTGGTGGGCTGAATCAAAACGTGGCCAAGACCCGGCGCCGAGGGGTCGAGCTCACCCTGAAGGGGCGATACGGCGAGATCGTGGAGGGGTTCGTGAATTACTCTTACATCGTCCCGACCATCGAGACCGATGTGCTCCTGGCCTCGGGGCAGGTCCGCGAAGGCAACGACATCCCCCTCGTTCCCCGGCACCGCCTCGGCATCGGCGTGAACATCCGTCCCATCGAGGGCCTCACGTTTTCGCTCGCCGGGCTGTATGTGGGCGACCGGTTCCTCTCGTCTGATGAGCCGAATCAAGCCAGGCAGCTCGATAACTACTTCGTCCTGAATGCGCGGCTGAGTTACCGACACGGGCCACTCACGCTCTTCATCCAGGGCGAAAACATCCTGGATACCGAGTACGAGCCGTGGGGTTTCTTCAATGCCTTTAGCAACCAGCGCTTCCTGATCCCAGCACCTGGGGCAAGCTTCCTGGCCGGGATCAGTGTGGAATTTTCAGGGTTCTACCAATAGTGAGGCGATCTTCGATGCTGGGACGGTCCGGGCAGAAAGCGGGGATGAGACTGGCATGGGTCTCCTCCCTGCTCCTTCACGCGGGCATGCTCCTGGTGGCGGGCTGGTGGGTCGGGGTGCCCCAGCTGCTTCCTCCGGGTCACGGGGCGGTGGAGGTCAATCTTGTCCAGGCCATCCCCGGGCGTGGTGAAGCATTGAATGCCGGGAAAGACGGGCGCCAACAGGCTATTGCCGCTTCACCAATCACGCCGAGGTCCGCGGCTGTAGCGAGTGCTGCCCCACGTGGTGCGCAAGGGGGGAGAAAGGCGGAAGAGCGTCAGCCAGCGTTCCCCTCGCCGTCTGGAGAGGTGTCGGCTGCTCAAGAAGCGGAGCTCGCCGAAGTTCGCCACTTCGCCCCGCCTTTGGAGGAGAGGGGGCCAGAGCGGAGCGACGGAGGTGGACTCGAGGAGGACGGTAAGTGGGTCGGCTTAGCAGGAGGATGGCCGCTGGCTGGCGCAGGAGAGGGTAAAGGAGGCGGCGCGCAAGTCTCGGCTGACGAGGGAAACGGCGTTGGGGAGAGAGCAGGTCTGGGTGGTGCCGGCGGGGCTGGACGCAGAGGAGCCGACTGGCGGCAGCTTCTGCGCGACAGGATTGAGAGGGCTAAGCGGTATCCCCCTGAGGCGCGTCGATCGGGGATCGAGGGGACTGCGGAGGTCCAGTTTCGGGTTGTCGCTGATGGTCGCGTCGAGGATGTCACGATCGTCAAGTCATCCGGGTTCCCCATATTAGATCATGCCTCGGTGGAGACCATCAAGCGAGCCACCCCGCTCCCGGTCGCTCCGGGCACGATCCGCGTCGGTATCTCGTATCGCTTGCGGGACCGATACTAGGCGGAGTGGACACGAGCTGATCGGCCTGGCTAGAAGATGTCGCCATGCCTGAGACCCTGACGATCCTGGAGTTTTCGGATTATCTCTGACCTTGGTGCTATCCGGCGGCGGTTCGCCTGCAGCGACTTCGAGACCGGTACGGCGGTCGGCTCCAGCTGAAGCGCCGAAGCTTTGCCCTCCGCCCTGACCCCGATCCTACCGCCACATTTCACGGGACCTACCGTGAGGCCGCCTGGCGACAAGCTTCCTCCCTATCGGTGGACGTGGGTATCACTTTCCAAATGTGGACGCGGCCCGACTTCCCCCAGTGGAGCTTGCCAGCACTGGAAGCGGCCAAGTGTGCTGAATTGCAAGGCCCCGAGGCCTTTGAACGGATCCATTTCGGACTCTTCAGGGCATTCTTCTGCGAAGGGGTGAACATCGGCAGGGTAGAGGAGGTCATCGAGGTGGCCCGGCGGGCCGAGCTCGACATGGATCGGTTTCTCAGTGACTACCAGGGAGGGGGTCAGCGAAACCGGGTCCTGGAGGAGCACGTACAGGCTATTCAGCGGTATCGAGTTCGGGCCATCCCGACCGTCGTCATCGGCGAGGCGCCCCCGATCGTCGGGGCGGTCCCTCTCCGGGAGTACGAGCGGCTCCTGGCGCGGCTTCTCGGGTAGGCCATCCTGTTGACGATGTCCTCAATTTCTCTTGACAAAGTGAAGACCACTATGATAACGAAAACCATGTTTGTTTCTTCCACATCGACGATCAGCCCTCATTTCGATCATGCACACTTGGGGTATGCCTATCATCGTGGTAGTAGGCTTTAGCGGCATCTGCCCCCCCGGGGGCGGCCGTTAGAGCATTTTACTCGGCCGTCTGAAGCCACGGGGGCAGACGTCAAAGTTCCCGTGGCTATTTTTATCGGTGCGGTCCTGCGGGGCATTGAGGCCCCAGTGCTGAGTAGGAACAGGGTGGGCGAATGGTGTTGAGCGAACTTCATGAGGAGCTTCGCCGGTCGGTCAGGGATTTCGTGGCGAAAGAGGTGCTCCCCGTCGCCGATGTACTCGATCGGGAGGAGAAGGATATCCCCGATGAGATCATCAAGAAGATGGCAGCGCTGGGCTACTTTGGGCTGGTCTTTCCGGCTGAAGCCGGAGGCGTCGGCCTGGACCACTTGGCGCTGGTCATCGTGTCGGAAGAACTGTCCCGAGGGTGGCTGAGCGTCGGGAGTGTCCTGACGCGGAACCTGATCACCGGAATTCTGATTCAATCCCACGGGACCGAGGAGCAGAAGCGGCGCTACCTGCCGGGAATCGTCTCTGGGGAGATTCTCACGGCGGCTGCCTTTACCGAGCCGGATGCGGGTTCGGACACGGCGGGGATGAGGGCTCGGGCCCGGCGGGATGGGGATCGGTATCTCATCACCGGCGCCAAGACGTGGTGCACCTTCGCCAACCGGGCCCACCTCCTCACCGTCCTGGCGAGGACGGATCCGGATCCAGCGAAGCGGCACAAGGGGCTGAGTCTCTTCCTCATCGAGAAGGAACCCTCGGATGATTTCGACCCCCCCCGGATCGCCGGTGAGCCGATTCCGACCGTTGGGTACCACGGCATGCACTGCTTCACCCTGGGCTTTCAGGACTGCCCTGTCCCGGCCGAGAACCTGATTGGCGGGCCCGAGAACCGAGGCTTCTATCAACTGATGGCGGCCTATGAGTCGGCGAGGATCCAGACGGCCGCGCGGGCCGTGGGCGTAGCGCAAGGGGCGTTGGACTTGGCTCTGAAGTATGCGAAGGAACGGCACCAGTTCGGCCAGCCGATCGGCACCTTTCAGGCGATCCGGCACAAGTTAGCCGACATGGCTACCGAGGTTCAGGCGGCTAGACAGCTGACTTACTATGCGGCGGCGATGAAGGACACGAGTCGCCGGTGCGATGTGGAGGCGGGGATGGCCAAGCTCTTTGCCGCGGACATGGTGGAGCGGGTCGCCTCAGAGGCCTTGCAGATACACGGGGGGTACGGATACTCGAAAGAATATTCCATCCAGCGCTACTGGCGGGATGCCAGGCTGTTCCGGATCTTCGAGGGGACGAGCGAGATCCAGCGGGAGGTCATCGGCAAGCGGTTAGTCGAAGGCTAGGGCCCGGGGAATCCCGGGGAGAGAGAGGAATGGGGAAAGAGCGAGAAGACATTGCCGAGGCAAAGAGAGCCTGGGAGGAGCAGGTCCTGAGACCTGCCTTGGGTCGGATCCAGGAGCGGGAGGAGTTTTCTACGTCGTCCGGGATTCGGGTTGAGCGCCTGTACACGCCCGAGGATACGACTGACCTCGATTACCTGGAAAAACTCGGTCTTCCCGGGCAATATCCGTACACCCGGGGAATTTACCCCACGATGTATCGCAGTCAGCTCTGGACGATGCGCCAGTACGCGGGGATGGGGACGGCCGAGGAGAGCAATGAGCGGTTCCGGTATCTGCTCAAAGAGGGGCAGACCGGTTTGAGTGTGGCCTTTGACCTCCCCACCCAGATGGGGCTCGACTCGGACGATCCGCTGGCCGAAGGTGAGGTGGGACAGGTGGGCGTCGCCATCGACTCCTTGGCTGACATGGAAACTCTCTTCGACGGCATTCCGCTCGATCAGGTGACGACGTCGATGACCATCAACGCCCCGGCGGCGATCCTCGTGGCGATGTACATCGCCGTCGGCGATCAGCAGCGGGTGCCGAGGGATCGACTGGCGGGCACGGTCCAGAACGATGTGCTCAAGGAGTATGTCGCGCGGGGAACCTATATCTACCCGCCAGGGCCCTCGCTGCGCCTGGCCGCGGACCTCATCGCGTACTGCGCCGCCCACGTGCCCCGGTGGAATCCCATCAGTATCAGCGGCTATCACATCCGTGATGCGGGTGCCTCGGCCGCCCAGGAGATTGCCTTTGCCTTCGCCAACGCCATCGCCTATATCGAGGCGGTGCGACGTCGAGGCCTCGAGGTCGATACCTTTGCCCCACGCCTCTCTTGGATCTTCAACACCCATAACGGCTTCTTCGAGGAGATCGCCAAGTACCGGGCCTTGCGGCGGATGTGGGCAAAGCTCATGCGGCAGCGGTTCCAGGCCAGGGATCCTCGCGCGTGGATGTTTCGAACCCATACCCAGACCGGCGGCTCAACGCTGATGGCCCAGCAGCCGGAGAACAACATTGTTCGGGCGGCGCTCCAGGCCTTGGCGGCGGTCTTGGGTGGGGTGCAGTCCCTTGCCCTCTCCTGCTTCGATGAGGCGCTGGCCATCCCGACAGAGGAGGCCCAACGCATCGCGCTCAGGACGCAGCAGATCATCGCCTATGAGACGGGTGTCACCGACACCGTCGATCCGCTGGCGGGCTCGTACTTCGTGGAGGCCCTGACGGATCACCTCGAGCAAAGGGCCTGGGACATCCTCGAGGAGATCGAGGCGATGGGGGGAGCTGTTGCCGCCATCGAGCGCGGCTACATGCAACGCACCATCCAGGAGGAGGCATACCGATTCCAGCGGGAGGTCGAGGAGGGCAAGAAAATCATCGTCGGGGTGAACCGTTTCGGCGATAGCGGAGAGCATCGGACCCCGATCTTTCGCGTGAACCCCGAGGGGGCCGAGAATCAGAAGGCGAAACTGACGGGCTTTCGGGCCCGGCGCAGCGGCCGAGCGGTCGAGGAAACCCTGATCCGCCTTCGGGAGGCCGCGCTCGGCGAGGAGAACCTGATGGAACCTATCCTGGGTGCAGTCAAGGCGTACGCGACGATCGGTGAGATCTGTGGCCTGCTTCGGGAAGTCTTTGGGGAGTATAAGCCGCCGACGGGGTTGTAGGAGAGCGTGGCCCGCACCGGTGTGGTGGGGCTGTCGGCCCGGGAAGGGGCCGGCGAGGAGTGGAGGATGGAACAGGCGGTGGTCGTCAGTGCAGTCAGGACGCCGGTCGGGAAGTTTGGCGGAAGCTTGAAGGACATATCCGCGACGAAGCTCGGGGCTCTCGTCCTCAATGACGCCATCAAGCGGGCCAATCTGAAGCCGGCTCAGATCGATTACGTCATTATGGGCAGCGCCCTTCAGGCGACCCTCGGTTTGGGGCCGGCCCGGAAGGCGGTGCTCGAAGCCGGACTTCCCGTCGAGGTTGCGACGTATACGGTGAACAAGGCAAGCGGGACAGGGATTGAAACACTGGGGTTGGCGGCCCAGGCGATCTGGGCGGGGACCGCCGATGTCGTCGTGGCCGGAGGCATGGAAAACATGAGCCTGGCTCCGTACATGCTTCCCCACACCCGCTGGGGGCACCGGATGGGCTCCTTTGAGACCCTGGATCATATGATCTATGACGGCCTGACCTGCCCCGGCACCGGGCATCGCATGGGCTATCTCGGCGATCTTATGGCGGAAAAGTTCAAGATCAGCCGGGAGGAGCAGGACCGGCAGGCCTTGATAAGCCAGCAGAGGGCAGCCGAGGCGATCAAGACTGGGAAATTCAAGGAAGAGATCATCCCCGTCTCCATCCCGCAGGCCAAGGGGGAACCCGTCCTGTTCGCCCAGGATGAACACCCGCGGCCGGATACCACACTAGAGAGGCTGGCAAGGCTCAAGGCGATTTTTCGGGAAGGGGGGACGGTCACGGCGGGCAATTCCTCGGGCATCACCGATGGGGCGGCGGCCGTCGTTGTCACGTCCATGCGCAAGGCAAAAGAGCTGGGCCTGAAGCCCTGGTTCCTCATCCGTTCCTGGGGCTGGGCCAACGTCGAGCCGGCCATCATGGCGATGAGCCCGATCCCGGCGACGCGAAAGGCCGTACAGAAGGCTGGACTGAAGGTGGAGGACATCGACCTGTTTGAGATCAACGAGGCCTTTGCCGTCAAGGTCATCGCCTGTGAGCGAGAGCTCAAGATCGACAACGCGAAGATCAACATCCATGGCGGTTCGATCGCCATCGGCCATCCTATCGGGGCCTGCGGGACCAGGATCTTCGTGACGCTCTTGCACGCCCTCCAGGATCGGCGTTTGCGGTATGGTGCGGCCTCCATGGGGGCCGGTGGTGGGGAAGGGAACGCCTTGGTGGTGGAGCGTCTCACGTAGGAGGGGGAGTGTGGCCCAACAGGATGTCCTGAAGCAATGGCAGGAGGAGATGATCCGCCAGGCCAAGAGGACGGCAAAGGCGAAGGAGCTTTTCCTCGCGACGTGCGATCCCGAGGTCGGACAGACGCCCCGGGATCTCATCTACCGGAAGGGCAAGGCAAGACTGTATCGATATCGACCGACGGCGGAGGCAGTCTATCCTGTCCCCGTTTTCATGGTCCCGAACCTCGGGATCAGCCGCCCCTACATCTTCGACTTGCTGCCCGGCAATAGCTTTATCGAATACATGGTAAAGCAGGGGTTCGACTTCTATCTCCTCGACTGGGGGATCTTCGGGGATGAGGACGATGGCCTGACCGTGGACGAGTGCGTACTGCGCATCCTCCCGGTCATGGTGAAGAAGGTCCTCGAGAGTTCCCAGGCAAAGGAGGTCAGTCTGCTCGGCTACTGCATGGGGGCCCCCCTCAGCGCCTGTTACATCGCCCTTCACCCCGAAGCCCCTGTCCGTAATTTTATCAATATGGCTGGCCCCATCGATTTCGAAAAGGCGGGGTTCTTCACCACCTGGATGGATAAGCGTTACTTCGATGCGGAGAAGCTCGTAGACGCGTTTGGGGGGATGCCGGCGGACCTGATCCGGGCCGGGTTCAAGCTGCTGAAACCGACCGCGGACCTCAGCAGCTATACGAACCTCTGGTGGAACATGTGGAATGACCGGTACGTGGAGGGTTTCAAGGCCCTGAACAAATGGGCCAACGAGTATATGCCCATCCCTGGCTGCTTCTTCAAGCAGTGGGTGGAGGAGTTCTATCAGGGGAACACGATGGTCAAAGGTGAGCTCACCCTCGAGGGGAGACGGGTAGACCTGTCCAACATCCGTTGTTCGGTCTTGGTGGTGGGGGCGCAAGCCGATTACATCGCCCCGGCGGCGTGCGTCAGGACTCTGGTCGATGTGGTGTCGAGTCGGGATACGGAGTATGTCGAGTTGCCGGGGGGGCACATCTCGTTGATCGCCGGCCGGCAGGCGGCGACCGTCGCGTGGCCCAAGGTCCGGGGCTGGCTGGGCCCCCGATCCCAATGATAGGCGATGAGCGAAGATCGATGGCGGAGCGTCACTAGGGAGGCGACCATGAGCGGCGCGGGGTGGACAGAGGAGCTGCTCCAGCAGTGGAAGCAGTCCGCAGAACAGGGGATCGAGGCGTGGCAGGCGATGCTCGGTCGGACCCCGCAGCCGAACCTCTCCCAGTATTGGATGCCCTTCTTCAACCAGGGGGCGTTGCTTCTGTCCCAGATGGTCAGGGAGGGCGGGTCGCCCGAGGTGCTTCAGCTCTGGAAGCGGTTCCTGGACGAGGGGATCGAGGCGTGGTCGAAGGCCCTGGAGGGTGCCATGGCGTCTGAGGGTTTCGCCGCGGCCTTCGGAAAGTACCTGGAACAGTACCTCGGCGCGGCCGGCCCGGTACAGAAGGAGATGAAGAAGGCCGGTGAGGCGTATCTGAAGGCGCTCGGCCTCCCCTCGCGGAATCAGATCGCCGAGATGACTTCTCAGATCTCTTGGGTGGAATCGAGGATCGAGGAGCTCGAGGCAAAGATCGAAGGAGTGATGGGCAGCCTCGCCTCGTTGCAGGCGACCCTCGAGAAGGCCCGCAGGGAGGGGACGTTAGCCTCCTGAGGCGAAAGAAAAAACGAAGGCCCCGCCTCGACGACGGGGCCTCTGCCTTGTCGCGAACTCGCCTTAGTTCTTCAGGCCGTACAGCTTCAGGATCTTCTCAGAAAACTTCGTGAAGGTTTCCCGGGTCTCTTCGCCGGTCTGCTCCAGGAGATGCTGGACCTTGTCGGCGAACCGGCTGAGCGCCTGCCGGTGCAGCTCCCCGAGACGCGTGATCTGCTCGCCCCCCTCCCAAGAGAGGGCCACGGCCTTCTGGGTGGCCGCCATCACGTCCTTGGGTGCATCCTGGACGACCTCGGTCTGCCGGGTCCAGAGCTGCCGGGCCTCATCGGAAGCCTGGCGGAGGGCTGCCTGGACGTCGCTGGCATACTGAACCCCTTCGCGGGCGATGGCGGCATTCAGGTCGACGCCCCGGCCCGAGATGTCCCGGTTGAAGTCGCCCGTCATGGCGAACGCCTCGAGTGCCTTATTGACCGTCCCGTTCAACGCCTCAGTGGTCCTGTTGGTGATCTCTTCAAACTTCTCGTGCACCATGATCCTCCTCCTTCTCCTTGTATGGCTCCCTTCCCCCTCGGTCCATCGCCTCCTCTCCGCTGACCCGAGAGGAGCTGAACCTTTCAGCTAGAATATAACGCGGTGCATTATTCTTGTCAAGTATTTTCTTGCGTCGCATCACAATATTCTAACGCGAAGTGTTAAGTCATTGATTCTTATGTGGTTGAATACTAGAGATGGCTCTGAAGTGTCCAGCGTCCTGGGAAATCGGGCATTGGGGGTTGGAGTTCTAGACCCTCTCGACGATCAGGGCGATCGCCTCGCCGCCCCCAAGGCAGATGGCACAGAGTCCCCGTCGGGCCTGGCGTTCCTGCAAGAGATAGAGGAGCGTGGTGAGGATGCGAGCTCCTGTGGCACCAATGGGATGACCCAAGGCCACGGCCCCCCCTTTGACGTTGACGCGGTCCTCGGTGAGCCCCAGGATCTGCATGTTGGCTAACGCGACGGCTGAAAAGGCCTCATTGATCTCGAAGAGGTCAATGTCCTCGAGCTGCAGACCGGTATGCTTTAATACCTGCTTGATGGCCTCAGCGGGCGCGATCGTGAACCATTCGGGGGCGAGGGCGGCTTGCGCGTACCCGACGACCCGGGCGACCGGCGTGATCCCCAATTGAGCCGCCCGCCTCCCCGAGAGGACCGTCACCGCTGCCGCCCCGTCGTTTACGGATGGCGCGTTCGCCGCCGTGATGGTCCCGCCCTCCTTGAAGGCGGGTTTGAGCGTTGGGACCTTCTCGAGGGCGAGCCGCCCGGGCTCTTCATCCTCCTCCACGATCGTCGTTTCGCCCTTGCGCCCAGGAATCGGGACCGGGATGATCTCCGCCTTGAAGCGCCCCTCCCGCTGGGCTGTCAGGGCGCGGGTGTAGCTCTGCACGGCGTAGCGATCCTGCTCCTCCCGGGAGAGCCGGTATCTGTCGGCGCACATCTCCCCGGAAATCGCCACGTGCATGCCGTTGATGACGTCCCACAGCCCATCGTGGATCATGCTGTCGATGAGCTGGCCGTGACCCATGCGGTATCCGGTCCGGGCCTTGTCCAAGAAATACGGGGCCCGGCTCATGTTCTCCATGCCCCCGGCCACGATGATCTCCGCATCGCCGCTCCGGATGGCCTGGGCTGCCATCGTGACCGCCTTGAGGCCTGATCCGCAAACCTTGTTGATCAGGGTTGCGCCAACCGACTGGGGCAGGCCGGCTGCGATGGTCGCTTGTCGTGCCGGGGCCATGCCCATACCGGCGCTCACCACGTTGCCGAGATACACCTCATCGACCTGGGCCGGCTCGAGGTGCGCGCGACGCAGCACTTCGGCAACGACCAGACCGCCTAACTGGGGGGCCGGAACGGACGCGAGGGCTCCGTTGAAGCTCCCGATGGGAGTCCGCACAGCACTCCCGATGAGAATCTCATCCATGGTGGACCTCCTTCGTCGATCCCCGGATTCCCCCTCCTAGTTCAGAGTGGGTTCCTCGATCTCGCTCGAGCATCGCGGACAGCGAGGCCCGAGATGGTAGCCGTGATCCCAGCAAAAGCCCTCTGCAATTTCTATCGCTGACGTGATGGCTGCCATCTACCCTCCCCTTTCTTTTCTTTCAGGAGTGCATTTCTTGTTCCAAGAGGTGTCGTGGTCTCCTCGGCTCTCTTCACCACCCCAAAGGCCCCCACCGCGATATTACAAATAATATAACACGCTGCGTTATATTAGTCAAGATGTGTCAGTGGGGGGTCGCCAAGCTGATGCAAGGAGTCATGAATTTTCCAGGGTATCAGGCGACCGGCAAGGAGAGATCAAAGGCCTCCTGGGGAGGCGCGTGGAATTGGCGGGCGATCCGGCGCTGAAGCTTTTTGGTTCCAGCTATCCCCGCTCCGTTTCGTGTTCGTGGATCCTTTGTTCCAAGCGATCAAGGCTCGCCTTGAGAGACTCGAGTTCAGCTTTGAGCGATGCGTCTCTCTGCCCCTCGGACTTCCCCTCGGTGGGCGCTTGGCCCTGATTGACCTCCCACCCCGGAGGTATCCATCCCCGGGTCGTCCACTCCCTCCAGAGCTTGCCGGCGTCTGTCTGCGTCGCCATGAGGGCCTCCAGGTTCGAAAACAGTTGCCTCTGGAACAGGGTCTGGAGAGAGTGTCCGTATTGGATCACTTGGTGGAGGAAGCTCACCGGCAAGAGGTTTTTCCGCTTCTTCTCCTCTTCGAGGATGATCTGGGCCAGCGTGACGGTGGTCAAATCTTCCTGGGAGGCGCTATCCACGACCTTGACCTGCTTGCCCTCGCGGATCAGCCCTGCGATCTCCTCGAGGGTGATATAGCGGCTCCGGCTCGAGTCGTAGAGTTTCCGGTTGCTGTATTTCTTTATGACGATCGGCTCCTCGGCCATGCAGACACCTCATCCCCTACACATACATCCCCCCATTCACATTCAGCACCTGACCGGTGATGTAGCTCGCGTCCTCCGAGCCCAAAAAGACGACCGCCTTTGCTACCTCCTCCGGTTTGCCAAATCGCCGCAGGGGGATCTGGGCGAGGATCTTCTGCTTCACGTCGTCGGGGACGCCGGAAACCATGTCGGTCGCGATGAACCCCGGCGCGATCGCGTTCACCGTGATCCCCTTCCCGGCCAGCTCCCTGGCCAAACTCTTCGTAAAGCCGAGGAGGCCAGCCTTGGCCGCCGCGTAGTTGGCCTGGCCGAAGTTCCCCATCTGCCCCACGATGGATGAAATGTTGATGATCCTGCCATAGCCGCGGGCCGCCATCCCGTCGAGAAAGACTTTCGTGCAGTAGAAGACGCCGTTCAGGTTCACCGAGATCACGGACCTCCAGGTGTCGTCGTCCATCTTGGCAAAGCTCTTATCCCGATTGATACCGGCGTTGTTCACAAGGATCTCGACCCGTTCAAACCGCTTGAGTACCGCATCGCGCATGCGCTGGACCTGCTCGGGGTCGCTGACATCGGCCTGGTAGATGTCGCTCGCCCTTCCTGTTCTTTCGATCGCCTGAGCGACTTCTCTGGCCATGGCTTCGTTCCGCTGGTAGTTGACGGCCACATCGGCCCCTTCCTCGGCCAGCGCCAGTGCGATCGCCCGGCCGATTCCGCGCGAGCCTCCAGTGACCACGGCAACCTTCCCTTTGAGCCTCATCGCTTCTCCCTCCGCGTCGAAGGCCTCTGTCTGCCGTCGTGACGACACAATATAGCTCGTCCCAACGTCGAACGCAATGTCTAACGAGAACAACGCAAGTCTTTGTTTTTCAATAGGATACATCCACCTTCAAAGGATAACGCACGCGCTATAACGCAACTGCTAAAAATTGCTTGACAGTGGAACGAGGGTTGCAGTCTAATTCCCAGAAACAGAAAGGAGCAGATAATGGAACCAGCCGTAATTGTGAGTGCGGTTAGGACCCCTATAGGCACCTTTGGGGGGGCGCTTAAGGAGACACCCGCGACAAAGCTCGGAGCGGTCGCCGTCGCTGAGGCCGTGAAGCGGGCCCATCTGGCGCCCGATCAAATAGGCGAGGTGATCGTGGGCAATATCCTCCAGGCGGGCCTTGGCCTGAACCCGGCTCGGGTCGCGGCGCTTGAGGCTGGCATCCCCATCGAGGTGCCGAGTTACACGATCAATAAGGCGTGCGGCTCAAGTATTAAGGCGGTGATCCTGGGGGCCCAGAGCATACTGCTCGGCGAGGCGGACATCGTGGTGGCCGGGGGTATGGAGAGCATGAGCACCTCCCCTTACCTCCTTCGGCGGGCACGGTGGGGGCAGCGGCTAGGGCACGGCCAGGTCGAGGATACCATTCTGGCCGATGGCCTCACCTGCCCTATTACCTCTGTCCACATGGGAGTGACCGCCGAGCAGATCGCCCGAAAGTATGGGATCAGCCGAGAGGAGCAGGACCGCTTCGCCGTGCGCAGCCAGGAGAAGGCCCAGCGGGCCATCAAGGATGGGAAATTCGAGGGGGAGATCGTGCCGGTCCAGATCCCGCAGCCGAAGGGCGATCAGCTTATGTTCGCCCAGGATGAGCATCCCCGCGACACGACCCTGGAGAAGATGGCCAGGCTGAAGCCGGCCTTTCAGGAGGGCGGGACCGTCACGGCAGGGAACGCCTCTGGGATCAACGACGGGGCTTCGGCAGTGGTCGTCACCTCGATGCAGAAGGCGCGGAAGCTAGGACTGAAACCGTTGGGAGCCATCAGGAGCTGGGCCTCGGCGGGGGTCGATCCGAGCTTTATGGGGATGGGGCCCGTCCCCGCCTGCCGGAAGGCGTTGGAGAGGGCGGAGCTCAAGCCAGACGAGATCGACCTCTATGAGATTCACGAAGCCTTTGCTGCGCAAGTGTTGGGGGTCCTGCGGGAGTTTCCCGTTCCGGAGGAGAAGCTCAACATCCATGGCGGAGGCATCGCCCTGGGGCACCCCATTGGGGCCAGCGGGGCTCGGATCCTGACAACGTTGCTCTACGCCCTCCACGATCGCGGCGGTCGTTATGGGTTGGCCACCGGCTGTATCGGCGGCGGCCAGGGGATCGCGATGGTCGTCGAACGGCTGGAGACCCTCTGAGCTTATACACGGCATCCCTTCATTGTTGACCGCGCCCCTCGTCACGTTGGCACCCCTCCGCCACACACGACCCGGGCCTCCGTTGACAGCACGTGCCTCATCGCATAGAATGAAAATGATCGACCGCAGAGGTGTGTGCAGAGGGATGAAGGCGATGAGACCGATGCCGTCCTGGGTGCGGGACCTCCATGAGGGGATCGAGGCAGAGGCCTCGAGCCTCTTTATCCTACACCACAATATCGCCGATTATGTCCCGCTCGGTCAGGCCTTTCTCCCCCTTCCCGCCTTTCTCGCTCAGTGGTTGGAACAGACGGATACCGTCATCTTCTACAATCGATCTACCGGTCTCCGCTTTCCCGATGAGGAGACGCAGCGACGATTTCGGGAGGGGGCGGGTCTCAAGGGTGAGCGCGACCAGCGGGACGCCCACCTGGAAGACCAGCGGCGACGGGCGTTGATGGCATTGGGCGAGGCGACAGGCGTGGAGCCTCCCTCGTTGCCTACGCATCCGAGCAAGGTCATCCCGCTGGTGGGCCAGGCCCTCCGGTCGGGGCGTCTCCGGAATGGGCGGCGACGCGCGATCGCCGTGCTGGAGTATGCCGAAAGTATCGCCCCGGCGGCAGATATTTCCTGCATGCACGAGGATGATCGCACCAACTTGGTGGCCCTCCTGAGTTTCGCGGCCGACCGCGCCATCCCTGAGCAGGGTGGGGTCCTCCTGCTCACCGTCGGCAATCTCGCTGACCTACACCCCACCCTGCGCCAACCGGGGGGTCGGGTCGAGGTGATCGAGGTTCCCCTCCCCGATGAGGCGGAGCGGCTGCAGTATGTCGAATACCTCCTGGATCAGGATGGCCCGAAGCTGAGCATGAGTGCGGAGGCGCTGGCGCGGGCAACCGCCGGGCTGACCCGACTCCATCTCGATCAGCTCTGCCGCCATGCCAAGACGAAGGGATCTCCCTTGACCTTTGAGGAGATCAAGCAGCGCAAGCGGGAGATCTTGCGGCAGGAGCTGTATGGCATGGTGGAGCTCGTCGAGCCGAGCTTCGAATTAGACACTATCGGGGGGCTCGCCGCAGTTAAGGAGTTCCTGCGGGAGGTGATCCAGGCCATTCGGGATGGGGACCTGAAGATGGTCCCTCGGGGGATCACGCTGCTCGGGCCCCCGGGAGTGGGGAAGACGGCCGTGGCCGAAGCGCTGGCGAAGGAGTGCGGGTTCAACTTTGTCAAGATCACCAACCCGCGAGAGAAGTGGGTCGGGGCTTCGGAGCGGAACTACTGGAAGATCCTGCAATCCCTCCGGGCCTTGACGCCCCTCGTGGTGCTTGAGGACGAGGCGGATCAGAGCGAGCAGTCGCGGGATGAAGTCAGTGGGGACTCGGGAGTGGGTAACCGGTTGCGGCAGATGCGCTTCGAGTTTACTGGCGACCCGACCATCCAGGGGAAGGTCCTGTGGATCCGGATCACGAACCGTCCAGATAGGCTGGATCCTGCGGAACGTCGCTCAGGTCGGTTCAGCGAGCGGATTCCCCTGCTCATGCCGGATGCGGATGAGCGGGTCGCCATCTTCGGCATCATGCCAAAGAAGCACGACTTTGCCACTACGGCCGTCGATCTTACCAAGATGGCGAAGCTCTGCGAGGAGCGGTTTCCGGGGCAGATCACGGGGGCGGATATCGAGGAGATCTCGCTCAGGGCCTACCGCCATGCACGGGTTCGGGGGGCGAAGGCGGTGGGGGAAGAGGATTATCGCTGGGCTATTGTGGACTTCATTCCCTCTCAGTCGGCGGATGTGATCGGTCGGCAGGAGCTCATGGCGGTTTCCCACTGCTCCTCCCGCCGCTTCCTGCCTGAGCGATACCGGGACGTTGGAGCCGAGCGGCTCCGGTCCCCCGGATAGTCTGGGGGACGGACGGGTTCCGCCGCCTCCCACGGGTCTAGGAGACGTCGAGGGCGAAGATGTTCCCCATCTATGTGAAGGAGCCGGGGTTCCGCGAGCCGGAAGACCCCATCTACTACGTGGTGACCAAGAGTGGCCTCTTTCAGGTCAAGCGGACCCCCGTCTTTCGCTCCCGGGTCCGCGTCCGTGGACTGTTATGGCTTGAGGAAGAGGAGGAGGGCGCACGCTTCCTACTACCGCCCATCCCCGAGAAGATTCTGGGTGAGACCATGGCCTTTTTCCGGGAGGTCTTTCGTAAGTATCGGGCCGAGGCGGCCGTGCTCCTCTATCTGAGGGAGGGGGCGGGGGAGTACGAAATCCGGATTCCCCCTCAACAGGTGGCCGGAGGTCACTGCCGGTATGAGATCGGACCGAATCCCCCCGGCTGTATCCGGGTCGGAACCATTCACAGCCACGGCGCGGCTGAAGCCTTCCATTCAGAGCTCGATGATCTCGACGAACAATATGACGATGGGCTCCATGTGACGATTGGATCCTTGCATGCCAAACCCTCCGTCTCCTGCTCGCTCGTCGTGGACGGCCGGCGCTTCGACCTGCAAGCAGGGGAGGTTCTCGAGGTCATGCCGTGGCAGTTGGAACCGACGATCCGCCTCGAGGATTCGGAAGCGGTGACGCCAGTTCCCCCTCCGGGTGATTCCGATCCCAGTGGCCGGCCCTCCGCCATTTGAACAAGGGTCCAAGGTCTGAAGTCCGAAGTCCAACGTCAAAAACGCTGGACTGTAAGACGAAGGTGGTGAAAAGGAATAACGAAGGCCGTTGACGTTCGAATGCTGGCCCTAAACGTACGCGGACGCTCGTGACTTTGGACATTGGACGTTGGACGCACAGACCAACATGCTCGAGATCAAGGTGATCGGTATTGGCGGGATCGGTTGTGCCCTACTGCCTTTCCTGGCAAGGTATCTGAACTACCAGGGAGAGCCGGCGCGCATCACCCTCATTGACGGGGATGAGTTTGAGCGGGCCAATGCGGATCGGCAGGCTTTTGGGACGCTGGGAAACAAAGCGAAGGTCAAGGCGACCGAGATGGCTCGCGAATTTCAGCGGGTGGCCTTCCGGGCCGTCCCCCAGTACATCAGCGAGGCCAACATCACCGAGCACGTTCAGGAGGGTGACACGGTTTTTCTGGGGGTGGATAACCATAAGACCCGGAAGGTCGTGAGTGACTATTGCGAGAAGCTTGCCACCGTCACGTTGATTTCCGGGGGGAATGATTTCAACGACGGGAACGTTCAGGTTCATATTCGCGAGGGAGGTCGGGACCGGACCGCCCCGATCACGCGGTACCATCCGGAGATCCGGAACCCCCGGGATCGCTCACCTGCGGAGATGTCGTGCGAGGAGCTGATGGCGCGCGGTTCGCCCCAGCTCCTCTTCGCGAATCTCGCCATTGCCTCGGCCATGCTGAACGCCTTCTATGGGATTCGCGAAGGGAAACTCACATACGGCGAGGTCTACCTCGACATCCTCGAGGGAAAGAGCAACCCAGTCAGACGTGAGGGAAAGCAATGACCGAACCTCTCAAGCAGGCGACGCGAGTCCGTCCGGCCTCCCCCACGGAGACCCAGGAAACGGTGCGGGTGATCTACGGGGTCCATTCCCTCGATGTGAACATCGCGGGGCGGAGCGTCGGAGAGGTCCGCGCCGCCCTCAGGCAGGCGTTGAACATCCCCCCCCAGGCCGTGGCGGTCGTCGATGGGCGCGAAAGCCTAGAGAGCTACATCCTCCAGATTGGTGAGGTTCTGGAGTTCGTCCGACTGGCCGGCGAAAAGGGGAGCCTCGAGGGTGGCCTCCTCACATGGGGTGGAAGAGTGTCAGGGAGATGCCGGCCGCCAGGGGGACCGTGATATTGTCATCCAGAGGCAGGGGGAGGCACTCCGTCACCGCCGCGACGATGGCCCCTGCGAAGGCGGTGGAGGCCGGGAAGAGAGGCAGGGTCACGAGAAAGGCTGTCACCAGGAAGGCACCTGTTCCCGACAGGGTCTTTCCCTTGGTGAGCCGGTAGCCTCCCATGGCCTGCCCGGCGACTGACGCGGCGGTGTCCGCGCAGGCGAGGACCAACAAGGCTGCAGCAGCGACGGTCCGCTCGAACATCAGGATCGTGAACCAGCAGGCCACAAGGTAATACGTGGATCCGGTGAGGCGTTTCTCCTCTTCGGGTCGCATCGCTCCTTGAAAAAGGCGGAGGAACCAAGGGTTCAGGGCAGGCCACCGCAGGCGCAGGACGTCTGCCACGATGAAGGGCAGGGCGAGGCTGCCCAGGATGAGGAGCGCCTGGAACTTTGTGAGGTTCAGGAGCAGGTAGATGAGGGGGATCAGACCGCCGACGAGGTGAATGAGCTTCCGGGCCGACTCGAAGGATGAAGGCCGCACCCGTCCCTCCCTTGCGTGGCCGCCTCGGGCCGAATCTTATAGATACTGTCCGTAGCGGATCTTTTCGACGACCTCTTTGATCTTCCGGTATTCCTCGATGACACGGAGCAGATCCTGGGTCTCCACAGGGCCCGGGTCCACCTTCCCCGACAGGGAGCCAAAACGCTTGGAGGGGCTGCTGAGAAAATCTTCCCACCGTCGGAGGGTGATCTCCTCGGCTCGCCGCATTATCCGCTCCACCGCGGTCCTCCTGCCATCCCCATATCATAGGGGGCAGAGTGAGTCAACGTCTCGGGCGAGGCGCCGAGAGTCCGAGCCATCCGTGGGTTCGCTGACGGGCGGGGGAGAGAAAACCAGGTCTCGACGATCAGTCCAGATAGATCAGGAGGGTACGGCCGGGATGGATGAGAGATCCCTGCAGGTCGTTCCAGCGCTCGAGGTCCTTGGAACTGACCCGGTGCGTCCTGGCAATTTCCCAGAGGCTATCACCCGGCTTGACGACGTACAGGCTGTAGTGCGAGGCGGGTCTGTTGTTCGTGGTCTGTTTGGTGGTGGAGGTCTCGGCGAGGGTCAACGCCGGGACCGGGACGTTGAGAGGGGTGCCGGCCCGGATGTGGTGAGGATTCTCTAAATGGTTCATCTCCATCAAGACCGCGACCGTGGTTCCATACCGCTGGGCGATGGTCGAAAGGGACTCTCCCGGTCGAACCCGGTGCTGGCGCCACGAGGGACCCCGCGCCTGGACGAGCCGGTCGAGGGCATCGAGGAAGACGGCCTTGCTTCCTGGGGGGAGATTGAGGAGATAGCCCTCCTGGGGGGGAGTGACGAGCCGATTGAGTTCGGGATTCCGGTCCCGCAGCTCCTCCGTACTGAGCCCCACCGCCTTTGCGAGAAGCCGGAGATCCGTCTGTTGAGAAAGGGCCACCTGATCAAGCTGCCACGACTCCTCGCTGGGGCGCTGGAAGCCGTACGCTTCGGGGTTCTTGGCAATGAGGGTCATCGCCATGAAGGCCGGCACATAGTACTTCGTCTCTCGGGGGAGATGGAGTTTCCAAAAGTCGGTCGTCCCCTGGCGCTTGATGGCCCGGAGAACCTTGCCCTCCCCCGCGTTATACGCGGCAATGGCTAAGGGCCAGGACTCGAACATCGCGTAGAGGTCCGCCAGATAGTGCGCCGCCGCCGCCGTGGCCTTCACCGGATCACGACGTTCATCCACCCACCAATCGATCTTCAGGCCGTACTTGCGGCCCGTCCCCTTGATGAACTGCCATATCCCGGATGCCCTCGCCCGTGAGTAGGCGTACAGCTTGAATGCACTCTCGATATAGGCCAAGTTCACCAGGTCTTCGGGGAGCGCCTTGTCCGCAAAGATCTTGCGCATCAGTGGGAGGTATCGCCCTGAGCGCTCCAGGGCCTCCCCGGTCAACTCGCGCTTCTTCGTGGTGAAGAGCTCGATGTAGGCCTGAACCTCGTGGCGGATCTCCAGGGGGATGTAAGAAGGGAGCTCCGGTTTTTCTGCCGGTGGCACTGCCTCCTCCAAGGCCGTCACGTCCTCGGGGCTCACGAGGGAGGCCTCCCCTTCAAAGGGGGTCACATGCATCGCGCGGATACCGGCCAACTCGTCTAGGAGGGCTTCGAGATCCTCGAGCAACTGTCCTCGGCGGCGCCCCGGGTCCGGTGTCGAAGGAGCCCCGTCGCTCGAGAGAAGCGCACGGGCCCGGGTGAGGAGGGTGATCGCCTCATGAGCTTTTCCCTCTCCCCACTGGCGTTTGGCCTGTTGGACGAGCTCCTGGACCTCCATTACAAGGGGATCCTCTGATCGGCCGTCTTTCCCGTCGATCGCCCACAAGGGCGCGACGGGTGATGGTACGGCGATGGCAGGCTTGGATGGTTGTAAGGGAGCAAGTGGAGCGTCAGCAGCGGCACAGCAAATGAGCGAGGGGTGGTGGGACCTCTGCTGTCCGGGAGGGGAGGGGCCGATGGGCGAAGGGGACAGGGCGCATCCCGTGAGGAGAAGAATACCACCGATCGGGACCCACCATGCGAGGACAGAATTACGATCCACCCGGTCCTCCCTGGAGTGTCGAGGCGGACGGGTTTCGCCCGCCCAGGCGCCTCAGTACGTGCAGGAGGGCGGGAAGAACGCATTGGGTGGCCTTATACCCTTCTTCCTCTATCAAGTCAAGCGCCTCAAAGGCCAGAAGCACGTGCGACTCACTCTCCGCATACATCCCAGAAACTCCCTCCCGTGGCGCAGAGGTCGCTTTGCATGGTCCGTGCCAAGTCGCGGAGACTCCTCAGGGCCTCCCCCCTGCCCCCTTCTTTGCAGAGTCAGGCACCGATGATCGCCCCGATGCTGATCCCACGACCCGCTTCGGCACGAGCTGTGCCTCCGTCAGGACTTGCCAAGCCCCCAGACGAGTAGTCCCCCAGGCTAGCTCGCCAGCCAGGATGAGGCTGAATTGGCCAGAAGGCTTCTGCTGTATGGGTGGAAATCGAGGCGCATTCACCGGAACCCGGGGGGGAGGGTGGAGTCGTCGATCCACGACAGGTAATCCGGCAGGCCAGAGGTGATAGGGAAGGAAATGATCTCAGGGACGGTGTATGAGTGGAGCGCTCTCACCAGGCCCTGCACTTTTGGGAAGAGATCGGCCCGCCCCTTGCCGATGAGCAGCACTTCTGCCTCCTCCTGGACCTTCCCCTCCCACCAAAAGAAGGACCGAACGGCGGGGACGATATTGACGCAGGCGGCGAGACGCTCCTCCAGCAAAGACCTGGCGATCCTCTCTCCTTCCTCGGCCGAGGCGGTGGTGATAAAGAAAACGATATGTTTTGCCGACGCCTCAAGGTCCGACATTGGGTGCTGCACCTCTTCGTCGGAGTCCGCCACTGGGGTCACTTGGGCCAAGATCGGGCAACGGGTGCTGTGGCGAGGGCGGCGGCCGTCAAGGGCGAGGTGTCTTTCCCCCTGCCCGCCTCAGAAGCCTTCCTACTCTAGGAGAAAGGTGGAGGCCTGTCAAGCTCGTCTTGCCTTCGCTCCGTCCTGCTGATTCAGCGAAAGCCGGCGGCGAGACCCTCGCTCAGGCCGACGGACGACCTCTGTCACATTCCGAACGTAGATGACTCCCATACCCTCCCCATGATCATAGAGCCAAAAGAATCAACTGGTTAAATCTATGTCTATATACTTGACAAATATTGACTCAAGTTTTATACTATGGATCGAATAAGGTTCAGGCTTTGACATTCATCACTAACCAAGAAGGAGGCCCAGAGGTGGCTAAGGTGATTGGGATTGATCTCGGAACGACGAACTCGGTCGTGGCGGTTATGGAGGGGGGAGAACCTGTTGTTATCCCCAATGCGGAGGGGGCGAGGCTTACCCCGTCGGTGGTGGCCTTTACGAAGGATGGGGAACGCCTGGTGGGCCAGGTGGCCAAGCGTCAGGCGATCACGAATCCCGAGAATACGATCTTTTCGATCAAACGCTTCATGGGCCGCCGGTACGAGGAGGTCCTCCAGGAAATTAAGCTCGTTCCGTACAAGGTCGTCAAGGGCCCCGGTGGGGATGCCCGGGTCGAAGCGCGCGACAAGCAGTATTCACCCCCCGAGATCTCGGCCATGATCCTGCAGAAGCTCAAGACCGATGCCGAGGCCTACCTGGGGGACAAGGTCACCAAGGCGGTCATCACCGCGCCTGCCTACTTTAACGATAGTCAGCGGCAGGCGACGAAGGATGCAGGAGCGATTGCGGGACTCGAGGTCCTGCGGATCATCAACGAGCCGACAGCCGCCGCCCTGGCCTACGGCCTGGACAAGAAGAAGGACCAGAAGATCGCGGTTTTCGATCTCGGGGGCGGGACCTTTGACATCTCGGTGCTCGAGATCGGGGAGGGGGTCTTTGAGGTCAAGGCCACCAACGGGGATACGCATCTGGGCGGCGACGACTTCGACCAGCGGATCATCGACTGGATCGTCGCCGAGTTCAAGAAGGACCAGGGGATTGACCTCAGCAAGGATCGGATGGCGCTGCAACGCCTGAAGGAGGCGGCAGAGAAAGCCAAGTGTGAGCTGTCCACGGTCATGGAGACCGAGATCAATCTCCCCTTCATCACCGCCGACGCCTCGGGGCCCAAGCATCTGAGCATGAAGCTGACGCGGTCGAAGCTGGAACAACTGGTGGAGGATCTGATCGATCGGACCTTGGGTCCCGTCCGCCAGTGCCTGGAGGATGCCAAGATCAAGCCCGGTCAGATCGACGAGGTGATCCTGGTGGGAGGACAGACCCGGATGCCCCGGGTGCAGCAGGTGGTGAAGGACCCCTTTGGCAAGGACCCGCACCGCGGGGTCAATCCGGACGAGGTGGTGGCGATCGGTGCTGCCATTCAAGCCGGCGTGCTCGGTGGCGAGGTTCGGGATGTGGTGCTCCTGGATGTGACGCCGCTGTCCCTCGGGATCGAGACCCTGGGTGGCGTGCTGACGAGACTCATCGACAGGAATACCACCATCCCGACGCGCAAGAGTGAGGTCTTCACGACCGCGGCGGACAATCAGACCTCGGTCGAGGTCCATGTGCTGCAGGGGGAGCGTGAGATGGCTCGGGACAACCGGACCCTCGGCCGGTTCCACTTGGTCGGGATCCCGCCGGCCCCCAGGGGAGTTCCTCAGGTCGAGGTGACGTTCGACATCGATGCCAATGGCATCCTGAATGTCGGCGCGAAGGATACGGCCACGAGCAAGGAGCAAAGAATCACCATCACCCATTCCAGCGGTTTGGGCAAGGACGAGATCGATCGGATGGTGAAAGAGGCCGAGGCCCACGGCGCCGAAGATAAGCAGCGTCGGCAGGAGATCGAGGCCCGGAACCAGCTCGACTCTCTCGTCTATACGACGGAAAAGATGCTCAACGAAAACCGGGAGAAGATCCCCATGGGTGAGATCTCCGGCATCGAGGCGGCCTTGCAGGAGGGGAAGAAGGCCCTTGAATCCGGAAAGGCTGATCAAGTCCGTCAGGCCATCGAGCAGATCACGAAGGCGTCTCACAAAATGGCCGAGGCCATGTATCGGCGGACCGAAAGCCAGCAGCAGGGGACCGGCGCCCAGGCCGGCGAGCAGGCGAAGGGTGGCGATCGCCCGACCGAAGGAGAGGTGGTGGACGCCGAGTTTGAGGATCTCGGTGGCGACAAGAAGTAACAGGCAGGGTGTAGCAGTAGAAAGGAGGGAGGTCGCAATGGGAATTGTGCGGTGGGATCCGTTTCAAGGCTTAGTCTCGCTCCAGGAGCGCATGAATCGACTCTTTGAGCAGACATTGGACCGCTCTCGGGGAGAACGAGAGGGGATGGCGGCCGGGACCTGGGCACCGGCCGTGGATATCTATGAGACGCCCGACAGTATCGTCCTGCAGGCAGAGTTGCCCGGCCTCAGCAAGGACGACATTGACATCCAGGTCCGGGACAACGTCCTGACCCTCAAGGGCGAGCGGCGCTCGGAGAAGGAGGTCAAGGAAGGGAACTATCTTCGAGTGGAGCGGGCGTACGGGGGCTTCCAACGGGCCTTCACCCTGCCGGCCGCTGTTCAGGCCGACAGGATCCGGGCCGTCTTCAAAGACGGGGTCTTGGACGTGAGTATCCCTAAGGCTGAAGAGGCCAAGCCGAAGCAGATCAAGATCGAGGTGAAATAGCCCTGCGCGCGGGGCGCCGGGTCGATTTCATGGCGGCACTCTGCGCTCGTCGGGGCGGTCGTGAGACGAAAGGAGGCGTAAGAATACAATGACAGCGAATGCGGTATTTTCTCGGGTCGGCAGCGAGAACCCTCTTGCCGACGCCCTGGCGATTCAGGATGTGTTGGACACCTTCCTCGGCCGCCGTCGCGGGGAGGCGTACCGGAGGGAGGCGACATGGGTCCCTCTTGTGGACGTCTATGAGGCGCAAGACGCCTTCGTGATCCGGGCAGAGCTCCCCGGACTGCGGCAGGAGGAGATCGGGGTATCCATCCACGATAATATCCTCACGCTCCGTGGCGAACGGAAGCCGGACGCGAAGGTGAAGAAGGAGAGCTACCATTGGCGGGAGCGCTTCACCGGTCCGTTCCATCGCACGCTCAGCCTCTCCTCGGTGGTGGACACCGGCGGGGTCAAGGCCACCTACCGGGAGGGGGTCTTGGAGATTCGTCTCCCCAAGAAGGAGGAGGCGAGGCCGCGCACCATCAAGGTGGAAGCTGCCTAGGGCGTTGCGGAAGTTCAGGGCCCATGACCTTTCTGGAGGGGGGGGTGGGCCCTTTTATCCTTTTCCGGGTAGATCGCGATGACCAAGCGGGATTACTATGAGGTCCTGGGGGTTCCTCGGAACGCCTCGGAGCGTGAGATCAAGCGCGCGTATCGAAAGCTCGCCCGGAAGTATCACCCCGATGTCAACCCGGGAGATCCAACGGCCGAGGCGAAGTTCAAGGAGGTGAACGAGGCATACGAAGTTCTAAGTGATCCGGGCAAGCGCCGCCAGTACGATCAGTTTGGCCATCAGCCGTTTGCCTCGGCACCCACAGAGGGGACTGGTCCCGGCTTCGGATCCGACTTCGGCCCTTTTGCCGATTTCGCTCGGGGTGGGTTTGGGGACATTGGGGATCTCTTTTCGGATATCCTCGGCGGCCAGCCAAGGGCGACGACGGCTCCCCAGAAGGGAGAGGACCTTCATTACTCTGTCGACCTGAATTTTGAGGACGCTATCCGAGGGCTCTCACCCGAAATCACCGTGCAAAAGCACGGTCCCTGCGAGGTCTGTCAGGGGAGCGGAGCGGCCGTCGGATCCGCCCCCCAGTCCTGTCCCGACTGTGGAGGCAGCGGACGACGACAGGTCTCCAGGGGCATCTTGAGCATGGCATCCCCCTGCCCCCGGTGTCAGGGGAGCGGAAGGGTGATCCTCAAGCCGTGCCAGAGCTGCGGGGGCCGGGGACTGGTCTACCGAACCGAGCAGCTGAAGGTCAAGATCCCTCCCGGCGTGGACACCGGATCGCGGATTCGCCTCGCCGGCATGGGAGAGGCGGGAAGGAATGGGGGTCCACCTGGGGATCTCTACGTGACGACCCGGGTCCAGCCCCACCCCCTCCTGGAACGGAAGGGTGACAATATCTACTTGACCATCCCCATTACCATCACGGAGGCAACACTGGGGGCGCGGGTCGAGGTTCCGACGGTGGACGGAATGGCCACCATGGTGATTCCTCCCGGCACCTCGAGTGGCCGGGTCCTGCGCTTGAGGGGAAAAGGGGTGCCGCATCTCAAAGGGAGTGGGCGAGGAGATCAGTACGTGACGGTCAAGGTGGTCGTTCCCCAGAATCTCGATGAACGGTCTCAGCAGCTCCTCCGGGAGTTCGCCCGGTTGAATCCCATGGATCCCAGGCGGGATCTGAAGACGTAGGGTCCGGAGGTGGATATGCCGAGGAAGAAGAGGCCTCTCTACATGATCAGCGTGGTGGCCGAGATGTTTGATATACACCCCCAGACCCTCAGGACCTATGAGCGGGAAGGGTTGATCCGGCCGGCGAGGACCGGGGGGAACACGCGCCTCTATTCCGAAGAGGATCTGGATCGGATCGATCTCATCCTGCGCCTCACGAATGAGCTCGGGGTGAATCTTGCCGGAGTAGAGGTCATCCTCAACATGCGGGACCGCATGGAGCAGATGCGCCGGGAGGCGGTAGAGACCTTCGAGACGGTCTTCAGGATGGTAGGAGAGGAGCTGCTTCACCGCCGGCAGGGGCCGGGCCTCGTCCCGGTCGGGCGGCGGGGTTTGACCCGGCGGGTCCCGCCTCGCGAGGCCGAATCCCCTTGACACTTGTGGGATGATATTCTACGTTGGTTGAAACGTTCGAGCGCATCCGCAGGGTATATCACAGGAGAGACGTGAGTCATGGGAAACACCTTTAAGACCGTGTTTCTTTTGGGGGCCTTGACCGGCCTCCTGATTGTCTTCGGAAATTACTTCGGAGGGACGCAGGGGATGATGATTGCCTTCCTCTTCGCCCTCGTCTTGAACGTCGGTGCCTACTGGTACTCCGACAAGATCGTGCTGGCCATGTACAGGGCGCGGCAGGTCACCGAGGCGGAGGCCCCCGAGCTGGTGGGCCTGGTTCGATCCCTGAGCCAGCGGGCGCGCCTCCCGATGCCCAAGGTCTGGATCGTTCCGTCCCCGGCCCCGAACGCCTTTGCCACCGGGCGGAACCCGGAGCATGCCGCCGTCGCGGTGACCGAAGGGCTCCTGCAGACCATGAACCGCGACCAGCTCGAAGGGGTGCTGGCTCATGAGTTGGGCCATATCACGAACCGGGACACCTTGATCAGCGCGGTTGCGGCTACGCTGGCGGGGGTGATCATGATGCTCGCCAATATGGCCAGGTGGGCGGCCTTTCTCGGGGGTGGCCGCGACGACGAGGATAGGGGAGGCGGCATCGTAGGTCTTGTGGTCATGTCGATGCTGGCCCCGATCGCTGCCCTGCTTATTCAAATGGCCATCTCGCGCACCCGGGAGTTCCTCGCGGATGCAACGGCCGCCCACCTCACGAAGAAGCCCGTTGCCCTGGCCTCAGCCTTGGAGCGGCTTCAGATGGCTGCCGAGCGCATTCCCCTCGATGCCAACCCGGCGACGTCGCATCTGTTCATCGTGAATCCACTCTCGGGAAGGAGCCTGCTTCGTCTGTTCTCCACCCATCCCTCCGTCGAGGAGCGAGTCAAGCGCCTCCGGGCCATCCAGGTCTAGAAGTGCACCCCGTGCGAGGGAGCAAAAGGGCGGGCAGAGCCGGCCCGCCCTCGCATGCGTGGTGGCTTCTTTCCTTGCTTTCGGCAGTGATGGCGGGCGGCTGTCTGTTTGTGGGCCCCGCGCCTCCCGAGCAGGTAAATATCCGTCCGTTGCCTCCTCGCCTCCCCACGTACACGGTCAGCGGTCAAGCCATCATTGCAGCCCCCGGGCCGATCAGCGTCACGGTGCAGCCCGTGGGCCCGGAGGAGGTCCATGGGTATTTCCGCAGCCGTCCTCCCAGGGTGAACCCCTTTCAAGGGATGCAGAAGGCCATCACTCCCTTCTTGGTGCGCATCGAAAATCGGACCAGGGACCAGGTGACGTTTGATCCGGGGTTGGCGGTCCTCAAGGATCAGGATAACCGTCCGGCGACCGCATGGGATGCGATGGATCTGCATCAAACCTTTGGAGAAAAACCGGCGTTGCTCCAGGCGGCCCAGGGAGGGGTCTTTACCGGGTATCTCGTGGTTCCCCCCGACCAGAGCCGCGAGGGACTCCTGATCTTTCCGGCCCTTCCAAAGGATGCCAAGGCCCTTCTCCTCCATTTCAGTTCTCTCTACGCCGGGCCCGCACCCTATCCCCTCATCTTTGAGTTCACGGTGGTCCCGGAGGAATCAAAAAAATAGGCTCCTCGTCACAGAGCAGGATATCGTATGTCCCTCCGCCCAGAACTGTTTCGAGAGCTGGCCGCTCTGAGGCGCCTGCCGGGTGGAGAGGAGGACTCGAGGGCCTGGCAAAAGGCGTATGAGGCGATAGAAGAGGCCCTTGCTACCCTCGAGGAGGAGACCCGCTATGGGGAGGAGCCTGCCCTCGTTTTCCACCCCGAGGGATCGGTGCCAGCGTCAGGAGATCCGCGCGCCACGGGCGTCAGACCGCGTCGTGCGGGGAGTGAGATCGCGGAGCTTTCTGTCACGTCGGCGGTGAGCCTTATCCACCGCAAGGAGCTTTCCCCCGTTGAACTTGTCCGAGCGGTACTGGATCGGATCGACGCATACGGGGAGCGCATCAATGCCTATATTGCCCTGGATGCGGAAAACGCCATTCAGGCAGCTCGGCAAGCAGAGGATGCCCTCGTCCACCGTCACCCGCTTGGCCCCCTCCACGGCGTCCCGCTCGCGGTCAAGGATCTCTTCTTCGAGGCGGGCCTTCCGACCACTGCCGGGAGCCGGGTCCTCCAGGATTTTGTCCCTCGGGAGGATGCGACGGTCATTCGCCGTCTCAAGGAGGCTGGCGCGGTCCTCTTAGGAAGGCTGAACCTCCACGAGCTGGCGTACGGGGTCACCAATGAGAACCCGCATTTCGGGCCGGTGCGGAATCCCTGGGGGCTCAGCCGGATCGCGGGGGGAAGCAGCGGAGGCTCTGCGGCCGCCGTGGCCGCCTCCCTCTGTCTCGCATCGCTCGGGACCGACACCGGGGGTTCGATTCGGATCCCGGCTGCCTGCTGCGGTGTCGTGGGTTTGAAGCCGACCTATGGTCGGATCAGCCGCCATGGGGTCCTGCCGCTGGCCTGGTCCTTAGACCATGTTGGTCCGATCACGAAGAACGTGGAGGATGCAGCTTTGCTCCTTCAAGTCCTGGCCGGCCTCGATCCGCGAGATCCCACCGCCAGTCCGCTCCCGGTTCCCGTCTATAGTCGCGTGCTCGGGGGTGACTTGGAGGGAGTGAGAATCGGGGTGCCCAAGGGCTTCTTCACCGACCCGGCGGAGATCGAGGCGGGGGTCTTGGCGGCCATACAAGGAGCCCTCCAGGTGATAGAGAGTGTGGGGGCGAGCGTGGTGGAGGTTTCGATGCCATTTCTCCGGCATGCGCCCGGCGTACAGTTCTTTACCCTCGCGACAGAGGCGAGCGCCAACCACGGGTGGCTCCTCCGAAGGCGTGGTCGCGAGCTTGGCCTGGATGTCCGGCGGCGGCTGGAGCTGGGAGAGTTCATTGCGGCCCCACAGTACGTCCGGGCCCAACAGGCGCGTCGGCGCCTCGTCCGAGACTTTGCCGACGTCTTTCAACAGGCGGACCTGCTCGTGACGCCCACCCTCCCCGTCGTCGCCCCACCTCTCGGTGCGGAAACGGTCGCGATTCAGGAGGTCCAGAAGAGGATCCAACCGACGCTCACCCGCTTCACCAGTCCTTTGAATCTGACCGGGCTCCCCGCTATCTCTCTGCCGTGTGGTTCGGAGGTCGATGGGCTTCCCGTAGGGCTCCAGCTGATCGGGCGACCCTACGATGAGGGGACGCTCCTCCGAGCGGCCTACGCCTATGAGAAGGCCAGTCGGGTGGACACCCGACGGCCACCCCTCGCCCCGTAAGCAGACAAGCTGCCAGCGGTCAGCTCTCAGCACGGCAAAACAATAGAGAGCCGCCGGAGTTTGCCGACTGCTGATGGCTGATAGCTACGGAAGCTTACTTGAGGAATGGGGCGAGGTGTGCGTCGAGAATGGCGACGTCGGTGTTTCGGAGCCGGATTCGCTTGCGGCGGGCGTTGGCGCCCGCGATGATCTCGACTCGGCTCAGGGGAAGGCGCAAGACATCGGCCAACAGGCGGCGGCAGGCTGCATTGGCCTTCCCCTCGACAGGCCGGGCACTGACCGACACGTTGAGGATCCCCTCCCGGACTCCGACGATCTCGTCCCGCCTGGCCCCCGGCCGGACGAGCACGGGGAAAAGGAGGTCAGCTCCGCGTGCCTGGAGGTTTAGGTTCGAGAGGCCCACTGGTGTCCTCTGCGGCCTCGGCGGCGAGGAGATCCTGGTGGAGCTTGATGGCCGCTCGCATCCTGCCCTCGAAGAGTATCTTCTGTCGCTTCAGGTCCCCCAGCCTTCCCTGTAGTTGGGCCAGCATCAGGTTGGTGCGCTCCAGGAGCCTTTCTGCCTTGGTCTCGGCGTCCTTGAGGATCAGGTCAGCCTCCTTCCGGGCTTTTTCCTTCGCCTCGTCTGCCATGCGGTGGACGGCCAGGAGGGCTTCCTTGAGGTCTCTCTCTCGGTGATGATAGTGCTGGAGTTGGGCCTCTAGCTTCTGGATGCGCTCCTCCTTAAAGGCATTCTCCTTGAGGAGACGCTGCAATTCCTCGGCGACTCCATCCAAGAAGGTCCTTACCTCGACCGGGTCCAGTCCTCGAAAGCGCCGCCGAAATTCGCGCTGCGTGATATCGATCGGGGTCAGTTCCATGCCAATCTCCTCACCACCGGATGCTGCGGGCCAGGTCGTAGAGGGAGTGCACGACCACCATCCTCACCACCTGAATGCCGACGAGGACGAGAATGGGAGAAAAGTCGATGCCCACGGTACTGGGGAGCAACCGGCGCGCGGGTTGGAGTACCGGTTCCGTGGTGCGATACAGAAACTGCACGAGGGGATTCCGCGGGTCGGGGTTGACCCAAGAGATGACGGCGCGGGCAATGATGATCCAGAAGTAAATCCAGAGAAATGTGTCCAAGACGTACGCAAGCGCCTGCACCATATTGGCGAGGACGAACACCCCACACCTCCAGATGTTTCACAACCCACCCAATACCGCTCATGGACCGCACCAGGCAGGGCAGGCCAACTATTGGCCCAATTCCTGGGCGCGCCGGGTCGCCGCCTCGACCGCGGCCATCAGCGTTCCTCGGACTCCGGCCTGTTCCAAAACGTGAAGCCCTGCAACGGTGGTACCCCCGGGCGAGGTAACCATGGCCTTGAGGCTGGCGGGTTGCTTTCCGGTCTCGAGGACCATGCGGGCCGCCCCGAGCACCGTCTGCGCCGCGAGCAGTGTGGCCGTCTCTCGGGGAAGTCCCATGCGAACACCAGCGTCCACGAGGGCCTCGATCACGACAAAGACATAGGCTGGTCCGCTCCCGCTCAGGCCGGTCACGGCATCCATCAACCTTTCCTCGACCTGAACGACCCGACCCACGGTCTCGAAGATCTGTCGGGCGGTCTTGAGGTCCTCCGGGGTGGCGTGCCGGCCGGGGGCGATGGCGCTGACAGCGGCGAGAATAAGGGCGGGCGTATTGGGCATAATTCGGATCACCCGGGTCGGGCGGGGAAATTTCGCTTCAATGGAGCCGGTTCGGATACCGGCGGCGATGGAGAGGAAAAGATGATCCTCTGCCACCGCCCCCCGCAGCCCGGTCAGGACCCCATCCATCACCTGAGGTTTCACTGCGAGGATCAGGATCTGCGCCTTGGTGGCGGCCTCCGCATTGTTCGTGAGGGCTTCGACCTGATACGCCTTCCGGATCGTCTCGAGGCGATCCGTTCGGACATCGGTCGCTATGAGCTGTTCCGGGCGCACCGTTCCTGCGGCGAGCAGGCCTTTGATCAGGGCCTCGCCCATGTTCCCTGCGCCGATGAACGCAATGCGTTTGTCCTCGATGCCCGTCACGCTTCTCCCTCGATGGTCTGACTTATAACTTGAGAATAGAACTAGAGTCAAGGAATTCATGGACGCCGGGGCCGCCTCCGGCGCTGACGCTACCGGGCGGCTTGACACCACTGGCGCGTTGGCCCAAGATCACATCATGGAGCTTTCCGACAAGATCAAGTCTCTGCCGGACCGCCCCGGGGTCTATCTCTTCACTGGGAAGAAGGGGGAGGTCCTCTACATCGGCAAGGCCCTCTCCATCAGGAAGCGGGTCCAGTCGTACTTTCAGGGGCGGGAGATGCCACCAGAGCGCTCGGATCGTATGGCGAGGCTTCTCTCGCAGGTTCTGGATGTAGAGGTGATCGTGACCGATAGCGAGCTCGAGGCATTGGTCTTAGAGTCGACTCTCGTCAAGGAGCGCCAGCCCAGATACAACATCGTGCTGAAGGATGACAAGCACTACCCCTTTCTCAAGCTGGACCTTCAGGATCCCTGGCCGCGTCTTCAGGTGGTCCGGCGGGTGAAGGACGACAAGGCGCTCTACTTCGGCCCGTATGTGCCTGCCACGACGATGTGGCGGCTGCTGCACGTCGTCAACCGGACGTTCCCCTTGCGAAAATGTCTCGATATCCGGGGGCGTCGGCACTGTCTCGACTACCATCTCGGCCGTTGTCTCGGCCCGTGCGAGGGGTCGGTGAGCAAGGCGGAGTATGACCAGCTCGTGGAACGAGTCCGCCTGGTCTTGGAGGGGCGCGATCGGGAATTGGCCAAGCAGCTCGAAGGGAGTATGCGCCAGGCGTCGGAACGGCTCGAGTTCGAGCGGGCAGCCAGGCTGCGGGATCAACTCGTTACTTTGCGGGAAGCGGTAGCCGGGCAAAAGGTTCTCTCGCCCGGCGGTGAGGAGCAGGACATCTTTGGGGTAAGCATGGAAGGAGGCGAGGCCAATATCCAGGTGCTCCAGGTGCGGCGGGGGCGGCTCGTGGGACGGGAGGCCTTCACCTGTGGTGAGGGACTGGCCCGCGGGCCGGGAGATCTCTTGGATGCCTTCATCAGGCAGTTCTATCTGCGACGCCACACCATCCCCCGTGAGGTCCTCACGTCCCACGCCGTGGAGGATGCGGAAGTGATCGGCCGCTGGCTGTTGGAGCGGGCCGGGCACCGCGTGGCCATCCGCCATCCCCAGCGGGGTCGCAAGGCTCGTTTGGCCGCGCTTGCCGTCAAGAACGCCCAGATCGCCCTCATGGCGAGTCTGAAATCGGCGGCTGGCCGCAGGACGGCACTGAAGGAGTTGCGAGAGGTGCTGGGCCTGGCCCACCCACCGCATCGGGTCGAGGCCTTTGATATCTCCAACATCCAAGGAATGTGGGCAGTCGGGTCCCAGGTGGTCTTTGAGGACGCCTTATCCAACCGGTCGCAGTACAAACGGTATCGGATCAAGACGGTCGCCGGGGCCGATGACTATGCGATGCTGGAGGAGGTGCTTCGGCGGCGGTTTGCCAGGGTGGCCGAGTCCCCCTTGCCCGATCTCATCCTCGTCGACGGAGGACGGGGACAGCTCAATGTGGCACTGACAGTCGCGCGGGAGTCGGGGCACCGTGATCTGCCCATCATCGCGTTGGCCAAGGAGGAGGAGGTCATTCACCATGCCCGTTCGCCCGTGCCGATTACGCTCCCCGAAGGGTCGCGGGCGAGGCACGTGCTGCAGCAGCTTCGCGACGAGGCCCATCGTTTCGCCATTACGTACCATAAGAGACTTCGGGCGAAGCACGGCCTCCTTTCGATCCTCGAGGAGATCCCTGGGGTGGGCGAGAAACGGCGTCAGGCCCTCCTGAGGCACTTTGGTTCCCTCAAGGCCATGCAGCAGGCGAGTATTGAAGAGATCCGAAGAGCGGGGGGGCTGCCATCCCACGCGGCAGCCGCCGTGCACGATCTTGTGCAGGCCCTCACCGAGTAACACCTGAAGTCCCGGTGAATCCCAGCCGCGCCGCGTACACTCGACGGTCTCGTTGTCCGGTCTACAGACGTGTGGTAGAGTGACGCTCCGGAACCGAGAGAGCCGTCCGTTCACGTGAGCAGTGGGCGTGGCGGGAGTTGGCGCGGGTGAGTTTGCGTACGGCAGGAGGACTCAATGGGGCGAGGGGTGGTGACGACAGAGAAGGCCCCCAAGGCGGTGGGGCCCTACGTGCAGGGGGTCAAGGCGCACGGGTTTCTCTTCACGGCGGGACAGATCGGCTTGGACCCGGCCACGGGGAAACTCGTGGAGGGAGGAATCGAGGCCCAGACGCGACGGGTGCTGGAAAATCTCAAGGCGGTCGTTGAGGCTGCAGGAAGCTCCTTCAAGCAGGCGGTCAAGACGACCGTCTACCTCACCGATCTGAGCCACTTCCAGGTCATGAATCAGATTTACGCCAGCTATTTCGAAGGGCAGAGCCCCGCCCGCTCTACCGTCGGGGTTGCCCAGCTTCCCCTGGGAGCCCTCGTCGAGATCGAGTTGGTGGCCCTGTTGGAGGGATGATGATACGGGTGGGCGTCGCCGCGCTCACACGGGCGGAGCAAGGCGGAAGATCGCCGAGGTGCTGGCCAGAATGAGATGCTGCTGGTCGGAGGTGAATGCGAGGCCGACGAGATTCGCCCCCGTCACGGTCAATCGGGGAGACTCCGGACGCTCAAATCGGTAGATCCCCCGCTGTCCTTTAATCCCCGCCGCTACCCAGAGGCGACCCTGCCGATCGAAGATCAACCCTTGCGGTCTTTCGAGGGGCCCCCAGTACGGTTCTGCATCGCCAAAGCGGTTGATGCGGTAAATGACGTCCTCGTTGGAGAGGGTTGGGGCGGTGGCGAACAGGTGTCCGTCGGGGCCGAGCGCCAAATGGAAAGCAGCGACGCTGGGCGGAAGTGAAGCAAAGCCTTCCACCCGCCCTCCTGGCGGCAGGCGGTACACTGTTCCCGTGCGGTCCCCGATATAGAGGACGCCGGCCTCGTCGAGACAGAGGCCCGTCGCAATCCCCAAGTCCTGCGCGATGACGTCCATCTCCCCTGTGGAAAGAATGCGATAGACGCGTCCCTCGTATCGGCTCGAGATGAGGAGCGACCCATCGGGGTGCAGGGCTAACCCTGTGGGATTGATCGGCGCCGCAGGAAGGGGCTCGACGACCCCGGCGGGAGTGATGCGCACCAGAGGGGATGCCATCTTCTGCCCACGGCGGCCGCTGATGGTGGTGTAGACGACCCCCTCCGCGTCCACCACCGGATTGGCCACGGGGTGAAGGTCGGCAGCCACCTTTTCTCCGACGGTGAAGGGACTGCTAAGGCGCTGTGAATCGATCACGAGGATAACGGGGCCGGTCCTGGTATCGGAGGGGATGGGCAACACGAGGCGAGTGTCGGAGACGATGGACGCCCGGACTTCAGTTTCGCCGACAAAGATCAGGGGCCGTCTGTTACCGCTCAGAAACCCGGCCCCGACGATGACGATGGTTCCCCCTTCGACCCCTGCCGAGGGCTCGAGCGCTGAGATGACCGGCTGTGGCGGAGAGGGATCGGACACCATCATCCCTCCACAATCACGGGATGTCAGTATCCCAACCTACGCTACCCCTCCGGTGGCTGGTCGTCAAGCCCTTTGGGGAAGGAAAGCGCCTGAAGACAATGGTTCAATGTATTCGGCACCGGGCGGCGAGCCGCCGGTGGGCCCGGTTCTAACCAGGACCAACGGAGCAAGACGAATTCTGGCTGAACCGGGCAATCCGCTACAGTCTGAGGACCGAGGGGGAGTGATGAGGTGACGGCGAGGGCTTCCTTGCCGGTGTGCGGGGCAAGAAGTTGGGACGGCACTAGTCAGAGATCGCGGCGCCCACTGCTTCCTGGGGAACCTCCCCGGCCGGATGTAGCTGGTCTCCGACCCGAATCTCGAAATCTGCCTCGAACTGGTCGATGGAGATCATGTCGATGGCGTCCCAGGCCATTCCCTCGCAGACGCGGGCGCAGATCTGGCAGCCGATGCACTCGTGCCAACGGATCCGGACGGGGGGAATGACCGCGCCAGTGTAATCCGCGGGCGGTTCATGATCAATGCAATCCACCGGGCAGAAGGGGATGCACGCCTCACATCCGGTGCAGGCGTCGTTGACGACCGCCATGAGGCGGGGCCGTTTCTTCTTTCTGGTCTTCTTGTTGTAATGGGGAATATCCTCGTACACGGTGCCCTTCCTCTCCCCCGCATGAGCCCTGTTCATTTTAGGGCAATACGCTACCATGGTCCACCCGTGTCTGTCAAAGGGAGAGATCCGTGCCTTGCTCTGGGGGTAATTTGGTGCTACGTTGAAATTGCCTGTTCGCGTGGATCAGCGTAAGGCGATGGCGTGAGATGCTTGCGGAGGGATCGGAGTGGTGTTCAACACGGATCCCGCGGAGTGTCGCCTGGAAGAGGCCCGGCGCCTTCTCGTCATCCGCTGGCGGGATGGCCATGAAAGCCACTATCCCTTCGACGACCTACGCAGGGTCTGCCCCTGTGCCGACTGTCGCACCGCCAAGAGTCCCCAGGGAGGGCTGCAGGTTCTCGCCGGTCCGGTGGTCCGCCGGGGAGAGATCCGGATCGTTCACGTCTCACCCGTTGGCCGGTATGCTTTGAGCTTCAAATGGAGTGATGGGCACAGCACCGGGATTTACTCCTTCGATTTCCTTCGTCAACTCTGCCCGTGTGACGTATGCCGGTCGGCGGCAGAACAATAAGTGAGGGGCACAGGTCGAGAAGGGGTGAGCAGCAGGAGGCAAGATGAGTGAGAAGTCGCCCGATTATCTTGATCTGGGTCCTGGGGGTGAGCCATGACGAGACCGGACGGCAGCACGCTTGTCACGGTGGATCGACACGCCAAGAGCCCCCGGAGTGTAACGTCTTCATCGCCGACTGGATCCCGGTGCTGACGAGGGCGGCGTTGACCGCTTGGCGTCCGGGTGGTAGGGTGAAAGGCCTACAACAATGGGTCTGGCCGCCTATGTAGAGCGGTGTCACGTGCTGTGGATCCTGACCTGGAGAGTAGAGGCCATGTCGCGGGAGGAGCGGGCGAGGCGCAAGCCGCCAAGTCTTCGGATGAGGGACCGGCAGAAGATCTGGAAGATGGTGCCGAAGCTGCGGAAGATCAAACCGGCCAGGTTTCGCGGGTGAGGAACGAACATGGTGCGGGCATATATCTTTATCGAGGCAAACAAGGCCCGGGATCTCAAGGTGGCGGAGGCGATCATGATCTTGCCCGGCGTGACGCGAGCCGACGTCGTCACCGGACGCTTCGATGTGATCGTGATGGTCGAGGTGGACGAGCTGGGGGCCCTGTGGGATACGGTAGACAAGATCCAGGCCCTGCCCGCCGTCGTGAAGACCACCACCAACGTCGTGGTCCAGCGGTGAGTGACTGAGGGTACGGTGAGTGATCGCCAGGAGAGGAGTGGGGAGAGCCGGTAGCCGTGAATGTCGATGGGCGTCTGCCCTCCCGCCGGTGGACCTTGCTCTTGGTGGTGCTCCTCACCCTCACGATCCTGGTTCTGCTGCCCCTCCTCGTCACGAAGTGGGATTGGCACCCGAGGTCGGTCTTTCTCGGTCCACTCCGATGGTTCGGCCTCGTCCCTATCTGTCTCGGCACGTGGCTCGGGATCTGGTCGGCCACACTCTTGGTCACTCGCGGTGAGGGCACGCCGGCCCCCTGGCATCCTCCACAGCGGTTTGTCCTCGCCGGGCCCTACCAGGTTGTACGACACCCCATGCTCGTCGGCGCCTTTGCTGTTCTGTTGGGGGAGGCTCTGTTGGTCGAATCGGCGTCGATCCTGCTCTATCTCGGTGTCGTGGTCGGCGTGGCACGCTGGTACGTGGTTGCCGCTGAGGAGCCGGGATTGCAGGTACGCTTTGGCGATGCCTACCGGGTGTATCAGCAGCACGTGCCCCGGTGGCTTCCACGGCGCCGCCGTGCCTCCCGCTCCGAGTGAGGCGATCGTGGGGGGCGATTACGGGCGAGAGGCGTATCTGAAACTGATGGTGGCCCGGGACGCCGGCATCCGCTGCCTGATGGACCAGGGATTCGAGTTCGTCACAAATGCCTTCCGGCGCGGAGCCGCCCCGAAAGGGATGCGGGCCAAGGATGCGGACACCCTGATGGCGTGGCTTCGGCAGGACGGGTATCAGGTCGAGGTGGCCACCGCGTACAATGAGACGGGGGATGCCCTTCCGTCAATGGCCTCGATCTGGCGGAAGCCGAAAGCAAGATCAGAACCATTGATCCCTCCTCGGCCTTGAAGGCCTGCCAGGTTATCCAGCAGCGGCCCTAATCCTCCCCACGTCTCTTTGATCCCCACGTTCTGGAGCCCGTCCCATTCCTGTCATTCCGTTTGTGGCCGTGGCCAATGTGTGATATGCGTTGAGCAGTCGAGAGGGGGGGGATGATGGCGTCCGAAAGAAGCGGAGAGGTGCGCCGGACCAAGATCGTTTGTACGATTGGACCCGCCAGCGAGTCGGAAGAGGTTCTCGAGCGTCTGATTCTCGCCGGCATGGACGTTGCCCGTCTGAACTTCGCCCATGGCACCCCCGAGGAGCACGCACGCGTGATCCAGCGGATACGAGGCCTCGAGGCGAAACTCGGAAAGCCGGTGGCGATCATCCAGGACCTTCCCGGGCCCAAGATCCGACTGGGGGATTTCGAGGGTGGAGCGGCGCTGCTCCGAACGGGGGCCGAGTTTGCCATCACGAGCCAGCCCATCCTGGGAACCGCTGAGCGTGCCTACGCCCCATCCCCCGACTTCTTCGGGGAGGTTCGGCCTGGGGATACGATTCTGGCCGATGATGGTCTGATTCAACTGAAGGTGGTGGCCAGCGACGGCGTCGAGGTGCGATGTCGCGTCGTGGCGGGGGGAGTCCTTCGGAACCACAAGGGCATCGGTCTCCCCGGCGGGCGACTGCAGCGAGCCGCGCTGACCAAGAAAGATCTGGAGGATCTCGAGTTCGGGATTGCCCAGGGAGTGGACTATGTGGCCACGTCCTTTGTCCGGAGCGCCTCCGACCTGGTCGAGGTGAAAAACTTTCTGGGGGCGTGGGGGGCCAAGATGCCGGTGATCGCCAAGCTGGAGAAGCCGGAGGCCATTCGAAACCTCGAGGATATCTTGCAGATCGCATCCGGGGTCATGGTCGCTCGAGGGGATCTCGCGCTGGAGATGTCCATCGAGGAGGTGCCCGTGCTGCAGAAGTTTATTCTTCGCCAGGCCCGCCGGTACAAGGTCCCGGCGATCATCGCGACCCAAATGCTGGAATCGATGGTGGAGCATCCGAGGCCGACTCGGGCCGAGGCCTCTGATGTTGCCAACGCCATCCTCGATGGCACCGACGCGGTGATGCTTTCGGCGGAGACGGCCACCGGGAGCTACCCGGTCGAGGCGGTCGAGATGATGACCCGGATCGCGCTGAAGGCAGAGCCCTACCTGCGTCTGCCTCCATTACCCCAGGCGGACGAGAAGAGCTTTCCGGTGGTGGCGAGCGACGCCGCCTGCCGGGCCGCCAGGAGTCTCCACGCCAAGGCCATCGTCGTCTTCACCGAGTCTGGCCTCACCGCGCGGCTGATCTCCCAGGACCGCCCCGAGGTCCCGATCCTGGCCCTCACCCCTTGGGAGGAGTCGCGGCGCCGCATGGCCCTCTACTGGGGAATCGTTCCCCTCGTCATCCGACGGCGAGAAACCCTCGTCGAGATGTTCCACGAGATGGAGGGGCTGCTTCTGGCTGAGGGATGGGTGGTGCCCGGAGATACCCTGGTGATTCTCTCGGGAACTCCGATGTGGAAGCCGGGGACCGTCAACGCCATCAAGCTCCACCGCGTTGGCGAGATCCGGTGATGGGTGAGAGGCATAGCCTCTCGATCACGGAGCCATCCCCCCACCGTATGCCTGCCTGCAAGGCATCGCCCTGAACCGCTCCGGAGCGGGATCACCTTCTCTCACTGGGGGAGTGGAGCGCGCTGAGACTCTCGGGTGAGGTGCGTTCCGACCCGGTCTCCTCTGTGGCCATGACTGCCAGAAAAGCCTCCACCACCCGCGGATCGAACTGCCGGCCGGCTCCCTGCTCGATGCTTTCGATGGCGCGCTCGCGGCCCAGTCCGGCCCGGTAGGGTCGATCTGAGGTGAGGGCGTCATAGACGTCAGCCACGGCGAAGATGCGACCGCCCAGGCTGATGGCCTCGCCGGCGAGTCCATCGGGGTACCCGGTCCCATCGAACCACTCGTGGTGCTGCAGCACGATGGGAATGACCTCAGCATAGGCGGGGATCGGTTCCAGGATCCGCGCCCCCTTGCGCGGGTGCTCGCGCATGGTGAGGGCCTCTTGCTCCGTCAGGCGTCCGGCCTTGTCCAGGATCACGGCCGGTATGCCGATCTTGCCAATGTCATGGAGCAGCCCCCCGCGGTGCAGCGCCTCCAGCTCCTTGGACCCGAGTTCCAGTTTTCGGCCGATCTTGAGCGCCAGTTCCGTCACCCGCTCGGAGTGGCCCGCCGTCCATGGCGATTTCGCATCGATGGTGCGGGCCAGGGCGTTCAGCGTCCCCCAGTTGAGCCGGTCCAGCTCCTCGATCAAGCGGGCATTGGACAGGGCCACGGCCACCTGGTCAGCCAATTGCCGGGCTTGGGTCAGATCTTCCTGACTGAACCCAGGTTGATCGAGGTATCCCAGGGCGATGATGCCTGTCAATTGCTCCTGGAGGAAGATCGGCAGAACCAGCGATGACGTGATGCCTCGCCGGGCCAGAGGCCCGAGGTAGTGCGGGGGATCGGTGTCGAGGCGGATGAGGAGGCTTTCTGGATTGTCGTGGAGCCCTTGAACCTCCCGTGGTGTGAGCGCGGTCGTCTCGACCACGGCTTCGTCTTTGGAACTGCCGCCCCGGAGGTACGTCTGCGCCATATGCGTGCCGTGGGAATCCAGGAGGCTCACGCTGATCCCGTCGCAGGGCAACACGTCGTGCATCCGCGTGAGGACCACCTCGACGATCTTCTTGGTGTCCAGGGCCGAGAGGATGGCCCGGTCGATCTCGGCGATCGTGGCGAGCGTATTGAACTGTCTGCCCAAGCGGCTGGCCATCGTGTTGAACGATCCGGCGAGTTCCTCGAATTCATCCCCGCTCGTCACCGCTACCCGCGTCCCGAAATCCCGACTGGCGATACGCCGGGTCCCTTCCTGCAACCTCTCGAGAGGAACCAGGCTCCTCCGAATCTGGCTGATGCTCAGGAGGAGCACGACCCACAGGGACAGGAGAATGACCAGGGGGAAGATCTTCTTGAAATTGGCCATCGGGGCAAGGACATCGGCTTTCGACTCACCCAGCACCACGGTCCACTTCGGGACGAAGAATCTGAACTGGAGGGGGATGGTCCAGTAACTGGCCAGAAACTCTCTCTCGTCGTGCCTCCATTCGAATTGTCCAGACGCGGAGTGCGTCATTGCGCGCATGACCTGCTCGGGGAGCGACACGCGGCCCGGAAGCGAGCACACGAGGAAGATGATGGAGTGATCCACTACACAGAGTTCGGTATTGGGCGGGAGCGCATTCTCGTCTCCGATGCCCCACAGATACGTGGTGTTCACCTCTCCTAGCAGAGTTCCTTGCGTCGGGTGTTGGGGATCGAGCGCCATCGTCATGAACATGCGTGGTGGCACATCGGAGCCAAGCCGGCTGGCGACGACAGCCTTGCCAGCAGTCATATGTTGCTTCTCGGCTACGGTCAGTTCTGGTGGATCCTCCATCCGTCCAAAGAGATCGTTGCGCCTTCCCCCACCGCTGATGAACGTCAGGCTCATGAAACGCTCCGGCGAGCCTTCGCTGAATACATCGGACCCCTTGAGCGTGGATGTGCCGGTCCGTGTGGCCAGCGTAGATGCGACGATCCTCATCTCACCTTCCAGAAACAGGAGCCGCTCATAAATGCCCAGAGCCACGGCCTTGCTCGCCTGGTGGAGCCGCTTCTGGCTCTGCCTATTGAGCTCTTGGGTGACGTGGCCAAAAGAGACGATTGCCAGGGCGGCGATGGGGAGCAAGGCGCAGAGGACGAACAGCAGGAAGATCCGGCGGGCCACCTTGCTGCGGAGGAATGTCCACTCAAGCTTCATGATCTAGACCCGCCCAAGTGCCGTTCCAAAATTTCTCACCCAATACAGAGGTGTGCGATACCGAGACTAGGCTTGCTGGCTTCCTTGGTCCGTCTACGGGGCAATGAGCTGGAACGGCACTAGAAATCTGCAGCCAGGCCGACATAGCCGCCATTGACGCACCGGACGATGTCATCCGCGCCCTTCTTCGTGTCGAGTTTTGGTGTGGTTTGTCCGTCTCTGCCCATGCTGTACAAGTCGAAGTCCCAGTTGAGTGGCTTAAAGAACTTGTCCTGTCGGGCCCCCTTAGGCGGCTTGCACTTGGTCCAGTTCTCATCACAGGAGATTTCCAGGTATGCGTAGGGGTTGTCCCAGGGGTCCTGCAAATTCGCCCGTCCCACCTCGGCAAGATTTTTCGGAAGCCTGTTGTTTATCACCTGAAAGATGAAGATTTCTTTCTCCACGATCCGGATGTCTGCCATGGCCTTTGCTGCTCTCGCGTTGTCGAGGGCATTGGCATACAGGGGGATTCCAAGGGTTGCGAGGGTCCCCATAATCATCACAACGATCAGCAATTCGATGATCGTCAACCCGAGGGACCGCTCGTTCGGCCTCAAGAGACAGAGTGGCCCCCCTTGTCGAATCCCTACGCGTAAGGCTGAAGATCGTTTTATCATAGCTGCCAGGGGCCTGTAAACTCGACTCGTGAGCTTGCGTGAGCGTCAGACCTTTTCCCTCTGCTGTTGAGCATGCGCGCTCGCTAGGCCCGCGGGAGGCGGACGGAGTCTTCCTCCTCCCGTTCCTGATCAGGATGAAGTCGAAAATGCCCGATCGATTCCTCTAAGCGTTCCGTCTGCACCTGGATATCGGTGATGCGCTGATGCATTTCATTTACGGATCCGCGCTCGATGGATGGCTTGAGTGCCAGTATGGCTGCCCGTACTTCCTCGGAGTGCTTCTGAATGCCTGCCAGCTTGGTCCTCAAGCCTGCGATCATCTCGTTGAGGCTATCCGACTCTTTCCCCAGGTAGTCGGTCTTTCGAAGATTCGCCCGTACGGAGAGATCCCCTTCGGCGATCGCCTTGAAGATGCTCCGAAAACGGTAGAGGGGACCAGCGATGCGATGCGAGACCAAGACCGAGTGCAGGGCAAGCAAGACAAGCACGACGAGCATGGCTGGCCAGACCCGCGCATGGAGAGCGAGGAATTGACCGGCCACTTCCCCTTGTTCGAGGACTGAGAGGCTGCCGCTTTGGAGCTGGAGAATCAAGGGGAGAAAGAGGGCGCCAGCAAAGATCAGGAGAATCGTCACGAAATAGATGAGGTGGATAGCCAGGAGCCGGTATTGAAGACTCTCGATAAGGATACGCCTTCTCTTGAATGCCGGAGCGCCCATCTAACTTGTCTCCTTCGTCCAGACAATGTCTCTCTGATTCTTGAACCGGACCGCGCCGTTGTTGGCGGGATCGTAGTAGAAGGCAAAGGTGAATCGCTGCCCGTGGTGATTCAGGTGGGTGATCGTGTACAGGATGGATCCCCCTTCTCGAGTTTGATCAACGTCGGTGAGCGCATGCACTTCGAAATTCTCTCCCCCGTGTCCAAAGATTATGGCGTCATTTCTGATCTCGAAGTAGCGATCGGCGTACTTGGGGTGAGGAGTCGTCCACACGCCGAGCAGATACTCCGGGACCGTGCTATCCTTCTCGGATTGGCAGCCAGAAAAAATGGCCAGGAGGGCGAATGCAATGAGAATCCTTCTTGCGGTCATCTCCTTCGACCTCGCGTTTGTGATGGATAACCCATTCCCCGTGCTTTGCGACCAGTGCGCAAAGAGCAAAGAGAAGAAGATTCCTGGGGTGGTTTCTCCCGCCCCGGGTCAAGGAGTATCCGGTGGAGTAGTGTCACTCAGTAGAGTCTTTTTTTAAAAGCGGTGCAAATCCCGGGCCAAGGGCCTGCCTTTGCGGAATCTCATCGGTCAGCGGGGAGGGTGTCAAAACTGCAACGGAAATTGGTCAGGCTCCCACGGATGGGTAGGCTAGGCTGTCTAGGGGGGGAGGAGGTGTATACCCACGCTAGAACTCCGACGCCAGACCGACGAATCCCCCGTTCGCAGCGCGGACGATGTCATCCCAGCTCTGCTTGGCGGTGAGGGGGGATACACTCTGGCCGTCCATTCCCATGCTGTACAGGTCAAAGTCTGCATTGATAGGGACCAGATTCTTGTCCCTCCGAAAGTCGCCCTTCCCCTTGCCCGCGTCGGCGATGCTCAGGTATCGGTACGAATTGCCGTAGGGATCGAGAAGACTCGCCCGTTGCACCTCGACGAGGTTATTCGGAAACCTCCCGTTGAACAGCTGAAAGACCAGGATCTCTTTCTCTAATGTTCGGATGTCTGCGATGGCCTTTGCGATTCTCGCTTTGTTGAGGGTATTGGCATAGAGAGGGGCTCCGAGGCTGGCGAGGGTCGCCATGATCATCACGACGATCATCAGCTCGATGATTGTCAAGCCAAGGGAGCGCTCGTTTTGCCCCCCGAAACGAGACCGGATCATCCGGTG
>Ga0209641_10000233_pt1 | contig 48556 bp, 44 predicted proteins | sample RifCSP16_1_FD_184022 | JGI IMG/M metagenome (GOLD analysis project Ga0209641, IMG submission 184022) | Soil microbial communities from Rifle, Colorado - Rifle CSP2_sed 16_1 (SPAdes) (version 2) | ecosystem: Environmental > Terrestrial > Deep subsurface > Rock core/Sediment | place: Rifle... | reverse complement strand
GTGGCGAACACACTCGTCTCCAGGAGCTCGCGCACCTCCCGCGGCAGCCGCAGGAGACGCAGTGTGTTCGCCACCGTCGAGCGCTCGCGCCCAACCCGCCGGGCGATGTCCTCCTGTGTGAGGTGGAACTCGGCCTGCAGCCGTTGGAAGGCTCGGGCCTCCTCGAGCGGCGCCAGCTCCTCCCGCTGGATGTTCTCGACGAGGGCCAGCTCGAGGAGCTGCGCGTCCGCAACCTCCCGCACCGTCACCGGCACCGTCGAGAGCCCGGCCTCGCGCGCCGCGCGCCACCGCCGCTCGCCGGCGATGATCTGGAACCGCTCCCCCCGCCGCCGGACGAGGATGGGCTGAACGACTCCCGTCTGCCGGATCGAGGCCGACAGCTCCGCGAGACGGCCAGGGTCGAGGGCGGAGCGCGGCTGGAAGGGGTTGGGGTCGAGCTCGTCCACCGCGACCTCGGCCTGGAGTGTCCCCGGCGGGGCCTCCGGCTCCGGGAGCAGCGCCGAGAGGCCCCGGCCGAGCGCCTTGCGCCTGGAGGACGTCATCGCGCGAACAGCGCGAGCTGGCCGTGGGACATGAGTTCCTGGGCGAGCTGAAGGTAGGCCTCCGCACCCTTGGAGCGGATGTCGTAGAGCAGGGCGGGCTTGCCGAAGCTTGGCGCCTCCGCGAGGCGCACGCTGCGCGGCACCTGGGTCCGGAAGACCTGGTCTTTGAAGTGGGTGCGGACCTCGGCGATCACCTGCTGGGTGAGGTTGGTCCGCTCGTCGACCATCGTCAGCACGACGCCCTCGATCTCGAGCTCCGGGTTGAGCGCCCGCTTGACCCGCTCCAGCGTGGCGACGAGCTCGGAGATCCCCTCGAGCGCGTAGTACTCGCACTGCAGCGGGATGAGGACACTCGTGGCAGCGGCGAGCGCGTTCACGGTGAGGAGCCCCAGGCTCGGCGGACAGTCGAGCAGCACGTAGTCAAACCGTCCCGCAACCGGCCCCAGCACCTCCTTGAGCCGGTACTCGCGGGCGAGGATCGGCACGAGCTCGACCTCGGCCCCGATCAGGTTGCGGTCCGCCGGCACCAGCGTGAGGTGCTCGAGGTCGGTCCCCACCATCAGCTCCTCCAGGGGACGCTGCTCGAGAAGCGCCTCGTAGAGGCCGGGCCGCATCTCGCGCGTCTTGCGTCCGAGCCCCGACGTCAGGTTTCCCTGCGGGTCACAGTCGACGGCCAGCACCCGGCGCTCGGCGGCGGCGAGGCTCGCCGCGAGGTTGACGGCGGTCGTGCTCTTGCCGACCCCGCCCTTCTGGTTGGCGATGGCGATCGTCCGTCCCACGCGTGGCACTTCCCCAGCGCGCTCGGCGCCGGGGGCGGCGAGGATAGCACGAGCCTCCGGCACGATCAGGCCGACCCCCTGCCCAGGCCGTAGCGGCTGCACATCGCCGAGAATCGCCCGGCGACGTGGTCGTCCATGAACGCGCGCCGCGCGCTGAGGAAGGGGACGAGGACATCTCTCAGGAGCGCGCCCCGCGCCATCCACTGGAAATACTCGCGTCCCCCGTGGCGATAGGGGCCGTAGAGCCGACCCTCCGGCAGGGCCCTCTCCAGCCATCGGAACAGCTTTTCGTGGCGCACATGCATCCGGAGCGTCACCTGAGGCTGCCTTCCGTCGCCGCCGAAGTGGCCCTCCCCGACGAGGAGCCCGAAGAGCAGCCCCGCCTCGAACTCCGAGAGCCCGGGCACGGTGGCTCCCATGGAGCCGATCCTGCCAGCGCGCTGTTTCACCGTCAAGTTTCCCGTGGAACCCCCTCCCGACAGCGAAAGACTTGGACCCCGCGGGGCAGGCCCTCGATCGCCACGCGCCGCAAGCCCGGTTCGGGCTCGGCGTGCCTCCCGATCACGATGACCTGGCCCGCCGGAAGGAGGAGCGCGCGGAGCTCGAGGAGCGGAATGGCGAGGCCGCGAAGGGTGACCGTGCCCGCGGGGGGGCCCGTGTAGGCGTCGTGGCGCAGGCGGAGCACCCTCACGTCCGGCCGCCCCGCCGCACGCGCCGCCTCCCTCAGGAACGCCCATCGCCGCGCTCGTGGCTCCAGAAGCGTCACCTCCAGGTCGCGCCGGAGCAGGGCCAGCACGAGGCCCGGGGAGCCATTGCCCGAACCGACGTCGATCAGCGTCCCCGGCTCGGGGAGCGGCAGCGCAGGCAGGACGCTGGCGATGAGCACCCGCACCCGCGTCTCGGGGGTGCGGGCGCCGGTGAGGTTGACCCGCGGGCTCCAGGCCGCCAGGAGGTCGAGGTAGGCCGCGAGGGGCGGGACGACCTCCGATCCCAAGCCGAGCGCCTCCAGGGAGCTACGGTGGGGGCTAGCTGGCGGCGTCGTCCCCACCTTCATCTTCATCTGGGGGGGCGGTCGGCCCCGTAGCTCCCACGGTCGGGGTGAGGGAGACCCGGCGTAAGGCCCCCTCCCCGACGCTCAGGGTCGTCACGCCATCGAGCGCGCTCACCGCCATGTGGATGACCCGACGCTCGTAGGCATTGAGCGGCTCCGTCGTCCGCGGCTGGCCATCGGCCCGGACGGCCTCTGCCAGCCGCCGCGCCTCCTCGGCCAGGGCGGCGTCGCGGCGCTGTCGGACGCCCGCGCACTCCAGGCGCAGTTGCCGGGACAGACACGCTGCCCCGTGCATCCGCTGGAGGAGGTGCTCAAAGGCGCGCAGCACCTCGCCCCGCCCGTCAGGCTCAGCGAAGAAGCCCTCGTCCGGGCCGGCGAGACGCACGACCACCGCCTGCTCGCCCTCCTCGATCTCGGCCTCGACGTCGATCCCCGCCGCCTCCCTCAGGGCCCGCAGGGTCGTCCTCATCCCTGCCCGCGCCCCCTCGGGGCCCGGGGCAGACGTCGGGGTCGCGTCCGGCATCGGCGCCCGTGGGTCCTCGAGCAGCACCGCGATCCGGGCCGGTGTGGCCGAGAGCCCCCGCCCACCGGGCGCGCCCTCCTCCAGCACGACGTGGCGGAGACGCTCCGCGGCGATCCCCAGGGCGGCACTGGCCGCCGCCAGCGCCTCCGCCACCCCCGCACCCGTGAAGACCCGATCCCTCACCCCCGGCGCTTCTCCCGCCCCGATGACCCCCCCACGCTCGACCCGAGGAGCCGCATCTCCACCACCTGCTGGAGGATCGAGAAGAGGTTTGCCGTGAGCCAGTAGAGGTTCAACCCCGCCGGCGCCCACAGGAACATGCCCGCCAGCATCACCGGCATGAGCATCATGATGCGCTGCTGCGCCGGATCGAGGCTGGTCGGGGTCATCTTCTGCATGGCGAACATCGAGACGCCCATGAGGACCGGGGTCAGGAAATAGGGGTCCTTCTGGGAGAGATCGGGGATCCACAGGAAGGGCGCCCCCCGCAGGTCCACCGACACCGTCAGCATCCGGTAGAAGGCGAAGAGAAAGGGCATCGTGAGCAGGAGGGGCAGGCACCCGACCAGCATCTGGGTCCCCATGTTCATCCCGTGCCGCGCATACAGCGCCGCGATCTCCTCCTGCATCTGCTGCCGTTTCGGGTCCATGAGCGGGACCTTGCGGTAGCGCTCCTGGATCACCTTCATCTCGGGGGAGATCTTGGCCATCCTCATCCCGTTCACGATGCTGTAGTGCCGGAGCGGGGCCATGGCGACGTTGATGACCAGGGTCAGGAGAACGATCGACCAGCCGTAGTTGCCCACGCGCCCGTGGACCCAGCGCAGAAGCCGCATGAGCGGCACCACGATCGGGCCGATCCAGTCTCCCACCGGGACGACCCGTGCGAGCTCGTGCCCGAGCCCCTGCAGGCGGTGGTAGTCCTTCGCCCCGACGAAGAGGAGCGTCGGCTCCGGGGAGACGTCGACGGCCGCCACCGGGGCGAGCTGGGGCTTGGTGTCGTCGCCTGAGGGCAGCCTCACCGCACGGAGTTGCCCCAACCCACGACCCCTGGGGGGGATCAGGATGGCCGCGAAGTACTGGCTCTCCACCCCCACCCAGCGCACGGCGTCCAGGCTGCGAGGACCCGCCGCGAGCGTGTCCGGCGGGAGCCTCTCCACGGCCCCGCCGATGAGCCCCACCCCTTGAGGCCCCTGGTAGCCCTGGACCTCCCGCTCCGCCTCCGTGGGGTTGCCCACCCCGGGACCCCAGAGCAGCCGTCGGGCCGCCTCCCGCCCCCCCCTCTTGACCGAGACCGACACCGCCACGAGGCCGGGCCGGAACTCAAGCTCTTTCTCGGCCACGATGTCGCCGCCGGCGAAGGCAAAGCGAAGCGTACCCACGCCCGCTGTCCCCAGGCTGAGCGTCTCCGATGAGGGGACGAAGAGGGCCTGCCGCAGTCGATCGTCGAGCGCGGCGTCATCCGTCTCGACGTCGAGCGGCCCCGGCCCGGGCGTGGAGGCAGGCACCATCTCCTCCGGGCGCCCCCGCGCGTCTTGGTGGCGGCGCAAGGTCCAGGACAGCAGCCGCGCGCCCCGGTTGCTGAAGGCGATCGTGAACTCCTCTCCCGTGACCTCCACCCGCCGCTCCCTCGTGTCGCCCACCGGCTCGATCGGGGATCGGGACGGAGTGGGGGTCCCAGGCGTTGGCGCGGGGCCGGGTGCGGGCGTGGGTGCCGGGAGCACCTCCCCGCGACTGGGCGGGCTCGCCTGGGGCCGCGGCCGGGGGGCGGGCGCAAAGAGCAGGCTATAGGCGGTGAGAACGAGGAGGGAGAGCGCTACGGCCAGCAGGAGTCGGCGTTCGTCCATCGCGGAACCCTATGGGACCGGATCCGGGCCCCCGCGGTGAAAGGGGTGACACCGCAGCAGCCGCCCCACCGCGAGCCGCGAGCCGCGCCGCGCCCCATGCCGCCGCACGGCCTCGCCAGCGTAGACGCTGCAGCTGGGCCAGAATCGACAGTACCCGCCGAGCAGGGGCGAGAGGACCACCCGGTAGGCGTCAATCAACAGAAGCAGCAGGCGTGACGGGAGGCCGGGCCCGGCCTCGGCGCAGGCGCCGGATGCGGTCTTCGAACTCACGATCCACCTCGGCCTGTGTCCGGCCGATGATCTCCCTCTTGGCCAGCACGACGATGTCGTATCCACCTGCGGTATCGACCGCGGTGCGGTGGAAGCTCTCGCGCAACAGCCGCCGGGCCCGGTTGCGGACGACGGCGCCGCCCACCTTTCGGCTCACCGCTAGCCCGAGCCGATCCTTCCCCAGGTCGTTGGGCCGCGCCAAGACCACGAACAGCCGGCCGTCGAGCCGCGTGCCCCGCCGCAAGACCCGCTCGAACTCGGCCTGTCGCCTCAGCCGGCGCACACGACCGATCCGCGTGGGCATACACCGTGGCTCGGCGCCGGCGCTAGACCGCCAGGCGCGTCCTTCCCTTCTGTCTCCGGCGCTTCAGGACGAGCCGGCCGCCGCGCGTCCGCATACGGACGAGAAAGCCGTGCGTACGCCGGCGGCGGCGGTTGTTCGGCTGGAACGTCCTCTTCATCGCAATCCTCTCCGGACGGCAAGCGTTCCCCCTCGTTCTGGCGGGGACAAACCCCAAAGGATAGCGGAGCCCATCTGGGTCGTCAAACAAGCCACTCCGCTGACGCTCTCCGCTCGCGTCGCGCCTTGTCGGTTACCCACGGCGTGTGATAGCTTAGGTGGGTTACCGACGGCACAGACACGCCGCCCCCCTGTGACCTCAGTAGGTGCTTTTCCACACGTGTTGAAATCCCTGTGTAAAAGGGACGTGGGGGCCCACTGCTGGCGGCGGTCCCGCCCGAGATGGCCAACTAATTGATTCATAAGGATTTAATGTCTAGGCGTTCGACAGCCCTCGCCAATCCAGGAGCCAGGTGTGTCGGCAACGCTCTGGGATGAGGTCCTTGCCCGCGTGGAGGGCAAGGTGAACCGCCACAGCTTCGCCACGTGGTTCCGGCCGACGAGTTACGTGGGCCTGGATGGCGCCCGCTTGCGCGTCGCCGTTCCCAATGCCCAGTTTCGGGAGTGGCTGACCAAGAACTACCAGGGGGTCCTCGCCGAGGCCCTCGGCGAGGTCGGGCGCCCCGAGCTGCAGGTCGTCTTCGAAGAGTCCATCGACGCCGCCACCGCCGCCGAGACGTCGGACCGCGAGGGGTCGCTCCTCAACCCCAAGTACACGTTCGAGAGCTTCGTCGTCGGCGCCTCGAACCAGTTCGCCCACGCCGCGGCGAGGGCGGTCGCCGAGATCCCCTCCAAGTCCTACAACCCCCTCTTCATCTACGGCGGCGTCGGTCTCGGCAAGACTCACCTCATGCACGCGATCGGCCACTACATCCAGGCACGCCAGAAGCGGCTGAACCTCCTCTACATCTCCGCCGATCGCTTCATCAACGAGATGATCAACGCCATCCGCTTCGACCGCCTCCCCGCCTTCCGCCAGCGCTACCGCTCCATCGACGTGTTGCTCGTGGACGACATCCAGTTCATCGCCGGCAAGGACCGCACGCAGGAGGAGTTCTTCCACATCTTCAACGCCCTTCACGACGGTCAGAAGCAGATCGTGATCTCGAGCGACTGCCCCCCGCGGCAGATCCCCACGCTCGAGGAGAGACTCCACAGCCGCTTCGAGTGGGGCCTGATCGCGGACATCCAGCCCCCCGACATCGAGACCAAGGTCGCCATCCTCCGCAAGAAGGCGGATGCAGAGCGGGTCGAGCTCCCGGAGAACGTCGCCCTCTTCATCGCCAGCAAGGTCAAGACCAACATCCGCGAGCTCGAGGGCAGTCTCATCCGCCTGATCGCCTACGCCAGCCTCACCGGCCGCGACATCGATCTCCCCCTCGCCCAGGAGACGCTCCGCGACCTCCTTCACACCGAGGAGAAGCCGATCAGCATCGAGATGATCCAGAAGTTCGTGGCCGACCACTACAACCTCAAGATCAGCGACCTTAAGGCCAAGAACAACTCCCGCTCGGTGGCCGTCCCGCGGCAGATCGCGATGTACCTCATCAAGACGCTCACCACCGCCTCGCTGCCGGAGATCGGCAAGGATTTCGGCGGCAAGCACCACTCCACGGTCATCCACTCCATCCGCAAGATCGACGCGCTGCGAAAACAGGACACCGACTTCGACAAGCTCATCCACAACTTCGTGCAAGCATTCCGATGAACTTGGCCGGAATCCCACAGCTCCCGGCATCCCTTTCTCGCCGCCTGGGCGGCGCCAACTCGGTTTTCCACGCTGCGAGGGAGGGCGCCTTGGCCTCATCCACATTCCCCTCCACAGCTCATCGTCCTCGCGGTCAAGCACTTCTGCGGCGTTCCACGGCTTGCGGTACACCTCTTCTTCTAGAGAGTATCTCTCTCTCTTGGCATTACTTCTAAGAGGGACAGGAAAACTATGGAAATCCTCGTGCGACGCAACGACCTCGTGAGGGAGCTGCAGCTGGTGCAGGGGATCGTGGAGAGGAAGAACTCCATCCCTATCCTGTCCAACGTGCTTGCCGAGGCCCGCTCCGGCGACCTTCGACTCTCGGCCACGGATCTCGACGTCTCGCTGCGCTGCGGCTGTGCGGCCCAGGTCGTGCGCGATGGGGCGGTGACCCTCGGGGCGAAGAAGCTCTATGAGATAGCGCGGGCGCTTCCCGAGAGCGATGTCAAGATCCGGGTCGAACCCGACAGCTGGGCGGCCATCGAGTGCGAGCGGGCGGTCTTTCGGATCGCGGGCCTGCCACGGGAGGACTTCCCCGTCCTCCCCGAGCCGCGGCCGGGCAAGGGGGTCAAGATCCCGGCCGACATCCTCCGCAGCCTCATCCAGCGGTGTGCATTTGCGATCACGGCCGAGGACGCGCGTTACTACCTGGCGGGGGCGCTGCTGATGCTGGAGAAGGAGGGGGTGACCATGGTGGCCACCGACGGGCACCGTCTCGCCTATGCCCGCCAGAAGGCCGCGCTCGGGGTCGGGGAGGGGGTGCGGGTGCTGGTGCCGCGCAAGGCGATCGCGGAGCTCGCCCGGCTCATCGAGGGGGAAGAGACGGTGACGTTCCAGCAGGCGGAGGGTCATCTGGTCTTCGGGGCCGGAGGTCGGACCTTGGCCTCGAAGAACGTGGAGGCGCAGTTCCCCTCGTTCGAGAAGGTCATCGCGATCACCGGGGACAAGAAGCTCAAGGTGGACCGGGACGCCCTCCAGAACGCCATCCGTCGCGTGAGCCTGCTGTCGTCCGACCGGAACCGGGCGGTCCGCCTGGCGGTCGCCGCCGGGCGCCTCGAGGTGAGCGCGTCCTCGCCGGAGCTCGGGGAGGCGCGGGAGTCCCTCCCACTCGACTACGAGGGGGACGGGGTCGAGATCGGCTTCAACGCGCAATACCTGCTCGATTTTCTCGCCGCCGCCGGGAGCGGGGTGGTCTCGGTCGAGCTCAAGGACGCCGAGAGCCAGGGCGTGCTCCGGCCACCGGAGGGCGGGGAGCTGGACTACCGCTACGTCGTGATGCCCATGCGGTACTGACGGGGTCACGGCGGGTGGTCTGGGTCAGGCAGCTGCACGTGCGGGACTTCCGCAACATCCGCGAGGCGGGGCTGGAGCTCCACCCCGGGCTCAACGTGCTCGTGGGCCGCAACGCGCAGGGCAAGACGTCGCTGCTGGAGGCGGTGGGCGTGCTCGCGCGCGGGCGTTCGTTCCGCACCGAGGCCAACCCGGAGATGATCCGGCGGGGATCGCGGGGGCTGCTCGTCTGCGCGCATACGAGTGGGAACGGGACGGAGGCCCGCCTGGAGGTGGAGCTGCAGGAGGCCACCCGGCGCTTCCGGGTGGACGGCCGGGAAGTACCGCCGCGGGAGTACCGCGGCCGCCTGGAGGCGGTGGTCTACTCGACGGAGAGGCTGCGCGTCGTGCGTGGCCCGGGCCGGGAGCGGCGGCAGTTTCTTGATCGCTCCGGCGCCGCGCTGTGGCCCGCCTACCGGGACGCCTGCCGCGCGTTCGAGCGGGTCCTCGCCCAGCGACGCGCGGCCCTCGAGGCCCATGCGTCCGACCTGCCGGCATGGGACGAGCGCTTCGCGGCGCTCGGCGCCCGCCTCCGCGCACGGCGCAACGCCTACGTCGCCCGCCTGGCGGCGGCGCTGCGTGACGGGTACCGCCCAGGCGGCGAGGGATATGACGTGCGGATCGAAGGATGCCCAGGGGCGGATGAAGCCGCGCAGCGCGAGTGGCTCTGGGAGGAGATGGCGAGGGCGCGCCCTCGCGAGCGCGCGGCCGGGCGCAGCCTCGTCGGCCCCCAACGCGACGCTGTCCAGTTCCTCGTGGACGGCCGGGATGCCGCGGCGGGAGCCTCCGCGGGTCAGGCGCGGAGCCTGCTGCTCGCACTGGCGGTGGCGACGCTCCAGGTCCACCTCGAGGAGACGGGCCAGGCGGCGGTGGCGCTGCTCGACGACCTCGACTCCGAGCTGGACGACGAGCGCGCGGGCGAGCTCTGCGCGGACGTGGTGGGACGGGGGCAGGCGATCGTGACCACCGTCCATCCAACCTGGGCGGCGTGGCTGCGGCCACTGGGCCGCGTGTTCGAGGTGTCCGGGGGCGAGGTGCGACCCGCCTGACCCGAGGGGAAAGGACGACTCATCCGCTCATGAGCGAGCGCGTGGCGAAGCGGGACCAGGGGGCGCCCGAGGAGTACGGGGCGGAGGCCATCCGCATCCTCGAGGGCCTGGAGGCCGTCCGCGTCCGCCCGGCCATGTACGTCGGCTCCACCGGCGAGGGCGGCCTCCACCACCTCGTCTACGAGGTCGTGGACAACTCCGTCGACGAGGCGCTGGCCGGCTTCTGCACCGAGATCAACGTGACCATCCACATCGACAACTCGGTGACGGTGGTCGACAACGGACGTGGCATCCCGGTCGGGCCCCACCCCACCGTGCCCGAGCTCGACGCCACCGAGGTCGTGCTCACACGGCTGCACGCGGGAGGGAAGTTCGACAAGAAGGCGTACAAGGTCTCCGGCGGCCTCCACGGGGTCGGCGTATCCGTCGTGAACGCGCTGTCGGAGAGCCTCGAGGTCGAGATCTGGCGGGACGGGAGGGTCTACCGGCAGTCCTACGCCCGCGGCACCGCCCTCGGGCCGCTGGAGAACACCGGCCGGACCGACCGCCGCGGAACCAAGATCACCTTCAAGCCCGACCCGCAGATCTTCGAGACCACCGCCCTCAGCTTCGACACCCTCTCCCAGCGCCTGCGCGAGCTCAGCTTCCTCAACCGGGGCATCCTCATCACCCTCGAGGACGAGCGGGACAACAAGAAGCATCGCTTCCAGTACGAGGGCGGGATCGTCTCCTTCGTGCAGCACCTGAACCGCAACAAGGAAACTCTGCCCGCGATGCCGATCGTCATCGAGGCCGAGCGCGAAGGCGTGCTCGTGGAGACCGCGCTCCAGTGGAACGACGGCTACGCCGAGAACATCTACTCCTACGCGAACAACATCAACACCCACGACGGGGGGACCCACCTTGCCGGCTTCCGCGGAGGGCTCACGCGGAGCCTGAACGCCTACGCGAGCGCCAACGGCCTCCTGAGGGACGGGGCGGAGACCCTCGAGGGCGAGGACACGCGGGAGGGGCTCTGCGCGGTCGTCAGCGTCAAGGTTCCGAACCCGCAGTTCGAGGGACAGACCAAGGGGAAGCTGGGCAACACCGAGGTCAAGGGGATCGTGGAGAGCCTCGTCAACGAGCGTCTCTCTGCGTACCTCGAAGAGCACCCACCGGAGGCACGGCGGATCGCGGGCAAGATCCTCGAGGCGGCGCGCGCGCGCGATGCCGCCCGCAAGGCCCGGGATCTCACCCGGCGCAAGGGGGCACTCGATGGTGCCGGCCTCCCCGGCAAGCTCGCCGAGTGCCAAGAACGCAACCCCGCGAAGAGCGAGATCTTCTTGGTGGAGGGCGATTCCGCCGGAGGGTCGGCGAAGCAGGGGCGCGACCGTGCCTTCCAGGCGGTGCTGCCGCTGCGGGGCAAGATACTCAACGTCGAGAAGGCGCGGCTCGACAAAACGCTCGCCTCGGAGGAGATCCGCAACATCATCGCCGCCCTCGGCACCGGGGTGGGGGCGGACGACTTCGACGCCGCGAAGCTGCGCTACCACCGGATCATCATCATGTGCGATGCGGATGTTGACGGGAGCCACATCCGCACCCTCCTCCTCACCTTCTTCTACCGGCAGATGAAGGAGCTCATCGAGCGAGGCCATCTCTTCATCGCCCAGCCGCCGCTCTACAAGGTCAAGCACGGCAAGACCCAGGCCTACCTCAAGGACGAGCCGGGGCTCGATCGCTTCCTCCTCGAACGGGCGGCCGAGAACCGCCGGGTCCGGCTCGCTCCGGGCCAGGAATACGAGGGGGCCCGCCTGGCGCAGGCTCTGGGCAAGATGGTCGTGGTCTCGAAGCTGCTGGAGCGGATCGAGAAGCGCGGCGTGCCGCGGGAGATGGCGGAGACGCTCCTCCGCGGCCGCATGAAGGACGCGGAGGCCTTCACGGACAAGGTGCGGCTGCTCGCCCTCATCAAGCCCCTTCGCGACGGCGGAGCCGACGTCGCCCTCGAACGCGACGAGGAGCATGGGGTCTTCGAGATCGTGCTCGTCCTGTCCGGGAACGGCCACCCGCGCGAGGTCCGCGTAGGCGCCGGCTTCGTGGCGTCCGCGGAATACCGGGCGCTCTACTCCGCCTACGAGGAGGTCCGGGAGCTCGACCAGCCGCCGCTCACGGTCGTCGACGGGGGGGAGACGACCGTGCCCTCCCGCGATGCCCTCCTCCAGCACGTCCTGAACGAGGCGCGCAAGGGGATCACCATCTCCCGCTACAAGGGTCTGGGGGAGATGAACGCGGAGGAGCTGTGGGAGACGACGATGAACCCCGCAACGCGGACCCTCCTTCAGGTGCGTCTTGAAGACGAGGAGGTCGCGGAGAACATCTTCACGACCCTCATGGGCGACGCCGTCGAGCCGCGCCGCCAGTTCATCGAGGAAAACGCCCTCAACGTTCGCAACCTCGACGTCTGAGCCGCCAAGAGATGGAAGCGGAAGGAAGCACCCAGAACCGGATCCCCACCAATATCGCGGACGAGATGCGTCAGTCCTACATGGACTACGCGATGTCCGTCATCATCGGGCGGGCCCTGCCCGACGTGCGCGATGGTCTCAAACCGGCCAACCGGCGAGTGCTCTACGGCATGCAGCAGATGGGGCTCTTGCCCGGCCGTCCCTACCGCAAGAGCGCCAAGATCGTGGGCGAGGTCATGGGGAACTACCACCCCCACGGGGACGCCGCGATCTACGACACCCTGGTGCGGATGGCCCAGGCGTTCAACATGCGGGCGCCGCTCGTGGACGGGCAGGGCAACTTCGGCTCCGTCGATGGCGACCCCCCGGCCGCGCAGCGCTACACCGAGGCCCGCCTCACCCGCCTCGGGGCGTCGATGATGGAGGACATCGAGAAGGAGACCGTCGACTTCCAGCCCACCTACGACGACAGCTCGATCGAGCCGACGGTGCTGCCGACCGTCCTGCCGAACCTCCTCGTCAACGGTGCGGCGGGCATCGCGGTCGGCATGGCGACCAACATCCCGCCCCACAACCTGGGAGAGGTGGTCGACGGTCTCCGCTTCCTCCTCGACAATCCCGACCTCACTCCGGACGAGCGGCTCGAAGGCCTGCTCGTGCGGATCCCGGGCCCCGACTTCCCCACCGGGGGGTTCATCCTCGGGCGGGAGGGGATCCGTCAGGCCCACCGCGGCGGGAGAGGGACCATCGTCATGCGGGCCCGGGCCGAGATCGAGCCGCGAAAGGGGGACCGCGAGGCCATCGTCATCAGCGAGATCCCGTACCAGGTCAACAAGGCCCGCCTCATAGAGAAGATCGCCGAGCTCGCCCGCGACGAGCGGATCAAAGGGATCGCCGATGTTCGCGACGAGAGCGATCGGCGGGGGATGCGGATCGTCGTCGACGTGAAGAAGAGCGAGCCGGCGCAGGTGATCCTCAACAACCTCTACAAACACACCCCGCTCCAGGACAGCTTCGGGGCGATCTTCCTCGCCATCGTCGACCAACGCCCGCGGGTGCTGAACCTGCTGGAGGCGGGTGAGCTCTTCCTCGCCTTCCGGCGGGATGTGGTGCGGCGCCGCACGGCGCACGACCTCCGGCGGGCGGAGGCGCGCGCCCACGTCCTGGAGGGCTATGTCATCGCCCTCGATCGCCTGGATGAGGTGATCGCCCTCATCCGCGGGGCCAAGAACCCCGAGCAGGCCCGGGCCGGCCTCGTCGCGCGCTTCCCGCTCACCGAGGTCCAGGCGGAGGAGATCCTCAAGCTCCAGCTGCAGCGCCTGACGGGGATGGAGCGGCAGAAGATCGTGGACGAGCTCAAGGAGATACGCGAGCGCATCGCCGACCTTCGGGACATCCTGGCGTCGCCTCGCCGCATCGACCGGATCATCGGCGACGAGCTCAAGGAGATACGCGACGTCCACGGCGACCCCCGGCGCACCGAGATCGTGGCCGCCGCGGACGCGCTCGCGGTCGAGGACCTGATCGCGGACGAGGACGTGGCGATCTCCATCACCCACACCGGCTACGTCAAGCGGACGTCGATCACCAGCTATCGGGCGCAGAAGCGCGGCGGACGTGGTCGGGTGGGCATGAAGACCCGCGAGGAAGACTTCGTCAGCGATCTCTTCATCGCCTCCACCCACTCCTACATCCTGACCTTCACCGATCGCGGCCGCGTCTACTGGCTCAAGGTCCACGAGATCCCCGACGTGGGCCCGCAGGGCAAGGGCAAGGCGGTGGTGAACCTCGTGCCTCTTCAGCAGGGGGAGAAGATCGCCGCTTTCTGCGCCGTGCGCGGCTTCGACGCCGGTGGCTACGTGCTCCTCGCGACCCGCAAGGGCATCGTCAAGAAGACGGAGCTCGGCGCGTTCGCGAACCCGCGCCCCTCGGGGATAATTGCCCTTTCGGTGGACGAGGGCGACGCGCTCATCGACGCCGTCCTCACCGGCGGCGAGGACGAGCTGCTGATCGGCACCGAGCGGGGCATGGCAATCCGTTTCCGCGAGACCAACGTGCGGCCGATGGGCCGCTCGGCCTACGGAGTGAAAGGCATCGTGCTCGAGGAGGCGGACGAGGTCGTGGCGCTCGAGGTCGTCCGGGGATTGGGGACCGTCCTCACCGTGACCCGCAACGGCTTCGGCAAGCGCACCTCGATCGAGGAGTACCGCCGGCAGACCCGGGGGGGCAAGGGCCTCATCAACATCAAGGCGAGCGGACGGAACGGGCCGGTGGTGGGCGTCAAGTTCCTGCGCGCGGACGAGCACGTGATGCTGATCACGGGAAAGGGTATGATCATCCGGCTGAACACGGCGGACATCTCCACCATCGGACGCAACACCCAGGGGGTCCGCCTGATCCAGTTGGAGGAGGGTGACCACCTGGTGTCGGTCGCCCGTCTGGCGGAGCGGGAGGAGGAGGAGCCCCCGAGCGGGCCCGCTCTGCCCGGCGAGGGCGACGGGGCTCCATAAGCGGTACAGTCACCGCCACCGCGTTTCCCTCCCCCGACGTGGGGAGGGACAGGGTGGGGGGTCGATAAAGGAGGATCCATGAGCGAGCGATCGACAGCCGTCACCGCGGCGCTGGTCCTGGCCCTGGGTGCCCTGGCTTGCAGCGGCCCGGAGTCCAGGATCGTCGACCAGTACTTCACGGCGCTGCGGGCCAACGACACGAACACCCTCAGCAGCTTCGCCATGGTGGCCTTGGACAAGAAGGTCGACGACTGGAAGGTCGTCTCGATAGGGGCCGAGACAAGCGAGCCGGCGCCGCTCCCCGAGCTGGTCAAGAAGCAGAAGGATCTCGAGGCGGAGCTCGCCGAGAACCAGCGGGACGCCCGCGCCTGGGCGAACGACCTGTCGATCTACCCCCGCCTCGAGCAGGCCCGGGAGCTCGAGAAGAAGAACGCCAAGATCCCTGCCTCCCTCACGACCATCCACGAGAAGTGGACCGCCTTCAACGACAAGGACCGCCAGCTGAAGCGGGCGCTCGCGGATGCCAAGGCGGCGGTGGAGAGGGAGCGACGCAACGCGCAGCTCTCGGTCGGGCAGCGGGATGACCTGGACACGCTCACCGGCAAGACGGTGTCCAAGCAGGTCGAGCTCAACCTGACGATCGCCGGACAGAGCCAGCCCTACGTCATGACGCTGCGCAAGTACGAGCTCGACGGCGGGGGCGGCCCCCGCATGATCGCGCGGTGGGTGGTGGAGAGCCTGGAGCCGAAAGGCTAGCCGCGCAGCGGGGGCTCGGGCGTGCGGGGCCCCGGCGAGGACGCCGCCCTACTTCGAAGCTGTGCGCCCGCAGACGGGGTGCACGCCGAGCCCCAAGCCAGGCCAGGGCTGCCTTTGCATCCGACCTCGGTGACACCGCACTCTCTAGGCGGGTTCGAGGCCGGCGAAGCGCGCCACCAGCTTCTTGGCCCCCACCCCGGGGAAGGAGACCGTCAGCTTGAGGGCGTCGCCGTCGCCTTCGCGGCGGAGGACGGTGCCCACGCCGAAGAGGGGGTGTCGCACCCGCGCCCCCGGGCGCAGCTCGGCGGCGAAAGACGGGGCTGAGGCCGGCGGCGACGGTGCCGCCCACGGGCGTGCCGCGTGCCCCCCCCGGGGCGCGGGCGGTCGGGGGGCCGCGGTCCCGCTCTCCACGAGACCCTCGTGGGGGATTTCCTCCAGGAACCGGCTCCGCTCGCTGAGCCGCCGCTGGCCGAACACCTGGCGGCTGCGGGCCCAGGTGAGGTGAAGCCGCATCCGCGCCCGCGTCATCCCCACGTAGCAGAGCCGCCTCTCCTCCTCGAGCGCGTCGGGTCCGGTCAGGCTGCGCGCGTGAGGGAGCAACCCCTCCTCGAGCCCCACGAGGAACACGGAGTCGAACTCGAGCCCCTTGGCCGCATGCAGCGTCATCAGGAGAACGGGCACGTCATCGCGGAGACGGTCGGTCTCGGAGAAGAGTGCGGTGCGGTCCAGAAACCCGGCGAGCGAGGGTGCTTCCTCGCGGGCCTCGTAGTCGGCGGCGGCCGAGAGCAGCTCGGCGAGGTTCTCGAGGCGCTCCTGGCTCTCGTGGGTGTCCTCGCCGGCGAGATGGGCGGCGTAGCCCGACGCCTCGAGCACGCGTTCGAGGAGAGACTGTAGCCCCCGCCCCGGCACCTCCGCGCGGAGGCCCTCGATCATCTCCCGCAGACGCCCGAGCGGAACGAGGGCCCGCGACGCCAGCGTCGCCTCATCGAGTAGCCGCACCATGGCGTCCCAGGGGCTCGTGCCCCCTGCCGCCGCCACGTGGTCGATCTGCTCCCGCGTCCGTGCTCCGATGCCGCGCGGAGGGACGTTGAGCACGCGTCTGAAGGCGACGGCGTCCCGTGGGTTCTGCAGCAGCCGGAGATAGGCGAGGATGTCCTTGACCTCCCGGCGCTCGTAGAAGCCCGTGCCTCCGACAACCAGGTAGGGGAGACGGAGACGGAGGAGGGCCTCTTCGAAGAGCCGGCTCTGTGCGTTCATCCGGAACAGGACCGCGGTGCGGCCCTCCGCCCGCCCGGCGACGATGCGCTCGACGACCCAGGCCGCCTCCTCGAACTCGTCCCCGGCGCCGTGGAGCCGGACGGGCTCCCCACCCGCGCGCACCGCCCGCAGCGTCTTGCCCTTGCGCCGAAGGTTTCGCTCGACGAGGGCGGAGGCGACGTCGAGGATGGCCTGGCTCGAGCGATAGTTCTCCTCGAGGCGGAAGACCCGTGCGCGCGGGAAGTCGTGCTCGAAGTCGAGGATGTTGTCGATCTGCGCGCCCCGCCAGGAGTAGATCGACTGGTCCTCGTCCCCCACCACCGTGAGGTTGCCGCCCGGTCCGGCGAGCTGTCGCACAAGCTCGTACTGGGCGCGGTTGGTATCCTGGTACTCGTCGACGAGGATGAAGGGGAAGCGGGCCCGCCACGTCTCCCGGACGCCCGCCTGACCTTCGAGCAGCTCCACGGCGCGGAGCAGGAGGTCGTCGAAGTCAAGCGCCCCTGCCGCCTCCAGGATCCGCCGGTAACGCTCTTCGACCCGTGACGCGATCCCGGAGGAGATGCTCTCGCCCTCCGCAACCGGATCGCGACCGGAGTTCTTTCGGGCGGAGATGCGGGCGAGCAGCCGCCGGGGGGGGTGGAGCTTCTCCGGCAGACCCAGCTCCCGGAGCGCCTCCCGGACCGCCCCCAGCTGGTCGTCCTCGTCGTAGATCAGGAAGCCGGGGTCGATCCCGGCCGCCCCCGCCTCCCGGCGGAGGAGGCGGACGCAGAAGCTGTGGAAGGTGGACACCCAGCTCCTCAGGGGACGTCCCTCGAGCAGGGCCTCCGCGCGCTGGCGCATCTGCTCCGCCGCCTTGTTGGTGAAGGTGACGGCGAGGATCCGCTCGGAGGGCACGCCCCGCTCCAACACGAGGTGGGCGATGCGGTGGGTGATGACGCGGGTCTTGCCGCTGCCCGCCCCGGCCAGGATCAGCACCGGCCCCTCCACCGCCAGCACGGCCTCGCGCTGGGAGGGGTTGAGCGTGTCGAGGACCGGCGACGAGACGGACAAGGAGGGGACCGCTACTCGACGGTGACCGACTTGGCGAGGTTGCGGGGCTGGTCCACATCCCGACCCGCACGCAAGGCCACATGGTAGGCGAGCAGCTGGAGGGGGATCACGGTGAGGAACGGGGACCAGAGCTCGGGGGACTTCGGCACTTCTATGAAGGCGTCACCGGGGCCGTCGAGGAGCGAGCGCAGCCGCTCGTCGCCGAGGCCGCCCACCGCCAGCACCCGCCCGCCGCGCGCCTTCGCCTCTTGGACGTTCGAGAGCATCTTCTCGTAGACCCGCCCCGGCGGGACGAGGGCCACCACCGGCATCTGCTCGTCGATGAGGGCGATGGGGCCGTGCTTCATCTCGCCCGCCGGGTAGCCCTCGGCGTGCAGATAGGAAACCTCCTTGAGCTTGAGCGCGCCCTCGAGCGCGATCGGGTAATTGACGCCGCGGCCGAGGTAGAGCAGGTCCCTCGCGTGGCCGAGAGAAGGGGCGAGGGCCTCCACCGCCGCCTCCACCCCGAGGGCCTGCTCCATCTGGTGGGGGATGCGGGTCAGGGCCTCCAGGTGGGCCCGGCACTCCTCGGCCGTGAGGCGGCTGCGGCGCCGGCCGAGGTGGAGCGCGAGGAGGGCGAGGGCCACGAGCTGCGCGGTGAAGGCCTTGGTCGAGGCCACGCCGATCTCCGGGCCCGCGTGCGTCAGCAATGTCCCCGCCGCCTCCCGCGTCAGCATCGAGCCGGGCACGTTGCAGATGGCGAGGGGGACTGCGCCCCGGGCGCGCGCCTCGCGAAAGGCCCCCAGGGTGTCCGCGGTCTCCCCGCTCTGGCTGATCGCGATCGCCACCGTCCCCGGGTTGATGAGCGGCGAGCGGTAACGGAACTCACTGCCGTAGTCCACCTCCGCGGGCAGGCCGGCCAGCCCTTCGAGGAGGAACTTGCCGACGAGCGCGGCGTGCCAGCTCGTACCGCAGGCGAGCAGCAGCACCCGCTCCGCCCGCTCTAGGGCGGCCGCCGCCGCGCCGAGCTCCTCCAGGTGGACCTCACCCTCTTCGAGGCCGATCCGGCCGAGCAGCGTGTCCCGCATCGCCCGCGGCTGCTCGTGGATCTCCTTGAGCATGAAGTGGCGGTAGCCGCCCCTTTCGGCCATGAGCGGATCCCAGCCGATCCGCTGGGGGGCGCGCTCCACGCGCGAGCCGTCGAACCGGGTGATGCGGATCCCGGCCGGGGTCACGATCGCGATCTCGCCGTCCTCTAGAAAGACGACGTCGCGCGTGTGGGGGAGAAGGGCGGGGATGTCCGAAGCCACGAACTGCTCGCCTTCCCCGAGGCCCAGCACGAGCGGCGGCCCCATGCGCGCGGCGACGAGCGTCTGGGGCTCGTCGCGGTGGATGAGCACGAGCGCGTAGACCCCCTCGATCTCGGCCAGCGCCCGCCGCAACGCCTCTTCAGTCGACCCTCGGTAGTGGGACTCGACGAGGTGAGCCACGACCTCGGTGTCGGTCTGAGAGGCGAAGCGGTGGCCGTCGGCGAGGAGGCGCGACTTCAGCGCGAGGTAGTTCTCGACGATCCCGTTGTGGACGACGACCAGGCGGCCCGAGCAGTCGAGGTGCGGGTGGGCATTCTCCTCCGTGGGCCTCCCGTGCGTTGCCCAACGGGTGTGCCCAACCCCCCACTCCCCGGCGAGGGGCTCCAAGCGGAGGCTCTCCTCGAGCTGCGCGATCTTGCCCGCCGCCCGCCGCCGGCGGAGAGCCCCGCCGTCGACGACAGCGAGGCCGGCGGAGTCGTAACCGCGGTACTCGAGGCGGCGCAGACCCTCGAGGAGCACGGTCACGGCGTCACGCGGGCCGGCGTAGCCCACGATGCCGCACACGTCCCTGGTCCCCCCTTCGCCGCCCCCGCCGCCGCGGCTGTCTCAGCCCTTGGCCTTCGCCGCGTCGAGTCGCGCCCGGCGTCGCGCCGCCCATCCTGGCTTCGTCACCTGGCGGGCGCGCCCGACGGCGAGCGCGTCCTTCGGCACGTCCTCCGTGATCGTGCTGCCCGCCGCCACGTAGGAGCCCTCACCGACGACCACGGGGGCGACGAGCGTCGCGTCGCTGCCGACGAACGCTCTCGCCTCGATCCGGGTGGGGTGCTTTTGGGCGCCGTCGTAGTTGCAGGTGATCGTGCCCGCGCCGATGTTGACGCCTTCGCCGACGGTCGCGTCGCCCAGGTAGGAGAGGTGCTGGGCCTTCGAGCCCGCCCCGAGGTGCGTCTTCTTGAGCTCCACGAAGTTCCCGACCCGCGCCCCCGCACCGATCCGGCTCTCCGGCCGCAGGTGCGAGAAGGGACCCACGCTCGCGCCGTCCTCGAGCACGCATTGCCGCAAGAGGCAGTGGTCCAGCACCTGGGCCCCTCGGCCGACCACGACGTCCACGAGCCGGGCAAACGGGCCCACGGAGGCGCCCGATCGAACGATGCTGCGTCCCTCGATGAGCGTGAACGGTCGCACAACCGCGTCCGGTTCCACCACGGCGTCGGCGTCGACGTGGGTGCTCGAGGGGTCCTCGACGCGGACCCCAGCTGCCATCAGCTCCGCGAGCCTTCGCTCGCGCAGGCGTCTTGAGGCATCCGCGAGCTCGGCGAGCGTGTTCACACCCAGTGCCTCGTGGGGGTCCGCCGCCACACACGCGGCGATGGAGTGGCCGGCGGCCTGGAGGTGGGCCACGGTGTCGGTCAGGTAGAACTCACCCTGGGCGTTGTGCGCCTCGAGCCGCGCGAGGGCGGCGTCCAGGGGTGCCGTCTCGAAGACGTAGGCCCCGACGTTGATCTCGCCGATCGCGCGCTCCTCCGGGGAGGCATCGCGCGCTTCCACGATCCGGGTGACCCCGCCCCGCTCGTCGCGCACGACGCGACCGTAGGGACCGCCGTCGTCGAGCACGGCGGTGAGGAGCGTCGCCGCCGCCCTTCCCTCGCGGTGGGCAGCGAGAAGCCCGGCAAGGGTCTCGTCCCGCAGGAGCGGCAAGTCGCCGTTGAGGACGAGGAGCGGGCCGGGAACGGCGTGGGCGGCGCGCGCGGTCCGCACGGCGTGGCCGGTGCCCAGCGGGGGGTCCTGGCGGATGAAGCGGAGGTCCCACCCGGCCAGGGCCGGTTCGACTTGCCCCGCGCCGTGACCGACGACGACCGTCACCTCTCCCGCTCCCGCCGCGCGGACGGCGCGAAGCACGTGCTCGAGGAGCGGGAGGCCGAGAAGGGGGAGGAGGGCCTTGGGCATCTCGCCGCGTGTGCGCGTGCCTCGTCCGGCGGCGAGGACGAGCGCGTGGACTCCCACGGGCGGCAAGGGGGTCCTAGGATGCGGGCGGGACCAGGACTTGGAACTCCGCCTCCGCACGCAGACGCTCGAAGTCGGGATCCTGTCGGGCCTGGGCGCGGCTGGCGGGGCTCGCGTGGATGGCGGACCGCAGCGCCTTGAGCGCCGCGCGTGCGTCGCCGGCCCGCGCTTGGGCCGCGGCCAGGCAGTACAGCGCGTTCTCGTTGCGGGGGTGGATCTCGAGCGCCTGCTGGAGGTAGCGCACGGCCTGGGTGAAGTCGCCCTGGTTGTGGAGGAAGACGCCGTAGTGGAGGAGCTCCTCGAAGGTCCGGGGTCGGGCGACCCGCCGCCCCCGCGCCCGATCGCACATGGCGCGGTAGGCCCGCGCCCGCTCGACGAGCTCACGCTGGTCGCCGTGGCTGCTCAGCAGCTCGTCCAGCAGGGCGCGCGCTCGGTCGAAGTCCTTTCGGCCCAACGCCCTGACGGCCTTCTCGAAGAGCCCCACACCGGCCGGCGGGCGTCGCTCTGGCCGCGTCTTGGCGGTCGGCCTCTTGCGTGTCGGCTTCACGAGCCAGACTCCCCCAAAATTCCGAAAGCATGGCAGGTTAGCACGCCGCCCGCGCCACCAGCAAACAACCGTCCTGCCGGCACGAAGATCCGCTAAAATGGAGGTTTGGTCGCGACCATGAGCGAAAGAGCCTCCGAGGAGCCGATCGCGATCCGGGGGGCCCGGGTCCACAACCTCAAGGGGATCGACTGCGACATCCCGAGGAACCGCCTCGTCGTCGTGACCGGCCCTTCCGGATCGGGCAAGAGCAGCCTGGCCTTCGACACCCTCTACGCGGAGGGCCAACGCCGCTACGTCGAGAGCCTCTCCCCCTGGGCGCGGCAGTTCCTCGAGCGCATGGAGCGGCCGGAGGTCGAGTCGGTGACGGGGCTCAGCCCCGCGATCGCCATCGAGCAGCGCACGACGGTCGCTCACCCGCGCTCCACGGTCGGCACCGTCACCGAGGTCTACGATCACCTCCGGGTGCTCTTCGCCGCCCTCGGGCGCCCCCACTGTCCCCGCTGCGGCGCCCCCGTCACCGCCCAGGGGGCGGAGGCGATCGCGGAGCGGCTCCTGAAGCAGTTCCCGGGGACTGTCGTCGCCGTGCTCGCTCCTGTCGTGCGCGGTCGCAAGGGTGGCTTCCGCCGCCAGATCGAGGAGCTGCGCGCGGCCGGGCTCACGCGCGGCCGCCTCGACGGCCGCGTGGTCAGCCTCTCCGAGGCACCGATCCTCGACCCCCGCCGACGTCACACGCTCGACGTGCTGGTCGATCGCCTGGCCCTGCGGCCCGGGGTCGAGGGGCGGCTCCGCGGGTGCCTGGAGCGGGCGTTCGAGCTCGCGGACGACGTGGTGAAGGTGGCAATCGAGGGTCGGGGGGAACGGCTCTACAGCCGCAAGCGGGCCTGCGCGCGTTGCGACGTGTCCGTACCGGAGCTCAGCCCGCGGATCTTCTCCTTCAACAGCCCCCTCGGCGCCTGCCCCGCCTGCGAGGGGCTTGGGCAGCGCTGGGCCGTCGACGCCGAGCGCGTCATCCCCGACGATGGCAAGAGTGTCCTCGAGGGCGCCATCCGCCCCTGGCAGCGTCACGGGCCGCGGCTCCTTCGCGACGCGCTCGATGACGTGGCGGCCAGGAACGACTTCTCGCTCGAGGCGCCGGTGCGCGATCTGCCGGCCCGCGCACGCGAGGTGCTGCTCTTTGGTGACGAAGGTGGCTTTCCCGGTGTCGTGCCGTACCTGCGGCGCCGAGTGGACAGCGTCCTGCGCCTGGAGCTGGGGCGGGACGAGGACGAGGGGCACGACGGCGGGGAGGCCTTCGAGGACCTGCGTCCATACCTGACCGAGGAGCCGTGCCGGACGTGCCGGGGTACGCGCCTGCGGCCGGAGAGCCTCGCCGTGCGCGTCGGCGGGCGCTCGCTGGCCGAGTTCGTCCGCCTGCCGCTCGCCGACGCCCGGGAGGCGGTTGCCTCGCTCGTCTTCGAGGACCGCGAACGACCGGTCGGGGAGAGGTTGGCCGCCGAGATCCTCTCCCGTCTGGACGTGGTCGTCTCGTTGGGCCTGTCCTACCTGACACTCGACCGGGCGACGACGACGCTCTCGGGCGGGGAGGCCCATCGGCTGCGACTGGCCACCCAGATCGGGGCGCGGATGCAAGGCCTGCTCTACGTCCTCGACGAGCCGTCGGTGGGCCTGCACCAGCGCGACAACGCGCGTCTCATCCAGACCCTTCTTGCCATCCGCGATGCCGGCAACACCGTGATCGTGGTCGAGCACGACGAGGAGACGATCCGCGCCGCGGACTGGGTGGTTGACCTCGGCGAGGGCGCGGGGGCGCGGGGCGGGCGGCTCATGTATGCCGGGCCACCGTCCTCGATCGACGGGAGTCTGACCGGTCGTTACCTCCGCGGCGAGCTCGCGATCGCCGTCCCCCGGCACCGGCGCGAAGGGCGGGGGAGGATCCGGATCCTGGGCGCCCGCGCCCACAACCTGCGTGACATCGAGGTTGCGCTGCCGCTCGGGGCATTGACCGCGGTGACCGGCGTCTCCGGGGCCGGAAAGTCGACGCTGGTCGAGGACATCCTGCATCGCGCGCTCGCCCGCCGGATCTATCACGCCGGGGTGGAGCCCGGGCGCCACCGAGCGATCGAGGGAGCGGAGGCGATCGACAAGGTGATCGCCATCGATCAGGGTCCGATCGGACGCACCCCCCGCTCGAACCCCGCAACCTACACCGGGGCCTTCGCCTTCATCCGGGAGCTCTTCAGCCTCGTGCCGGAGGCTCGGGCCCGCGGCTTCCGCCCCGGCCGCTTCTCCTTCAACGTCAAAGGCGGTCGCTGCGAGGCCTGTCAAGGCGACGGGGTGAGGCGGGTCGAGATGCACTTCCTCCCCGATGTGTTCGTGCCGTGCGACGGATGCCGGGGCCGGCGCTACAACCGCGAGACGCTCGAGGTCCTCTACCACGGCCGCAGCATCGCCGATGTCCTCGAGCTGAGCGTCGACGAGGCGCGCGAGCTCCTCTCCGCGCACCCGCGGCTTTCGCGTCTGCTCTCGACGCTCAGCGAGGTCGGCCTCGGGTACCTCCGGCTCGGCCAGAGCGCGGCCACTCTTTCCGGCGGGGAGGCGCAGCGCGTGAAGCTCGCGCGGGAGCTCGGGCGCCGCGAAACGGGGAGGACGCTCTACCTGCTCGACGAGCCCACGACGGGGCTCCACTTCGACGACGTGCGTCGTCTGCTCGACGTGCTCCGCCGGCTCGTGGAGGCGGGGAACACGGTCGTGGTGATCGAGCACAACCTCGACGTGGTCAAGTGCGCGGACTGGGTGATCGACCTCGGGCCGGAGGCGGGCGCCGCCGGGGGGCGCGTTGTCGCTGTGGGCACGCCGGAGCAGGTCGCCCGATCCCGCCGGAGCCACACCGGACGCTACCTCAAGCCGCTGCTCGCGCGCGGACATCGTCGCCACTGACGACCGGCGCCCCTCTGTGGTGATGGAGCCACGCCCGGCCACAGTGAGCGTGGCCGGGCAGCCACGTGGCGAGGCGCGCGCGTTCACGCCAATCCGTTGAAACCAAGCCTGTTGACGCCCGGGCCTGGTATGGCATCCCTGTTGCTGATTGCGACCCGGGTGCCGTGCGCCGACCCGGCGTTGTCGGGGGAGGCGAGGCGAGACATCATGGGTTATCGGCGGACGCTGCGGCGGGAGGTGGCCTGCACCGGGATCGGCCTCCATTCCGGGAAGCCGGTGCGCCTCGTCCTGCGGCCGGCGCCCGCGGAGCACGGGATCCGGTTCGTGCGTACGGACCTCGGCGTCGAGATACCGGCGACGCTCGCCCACCTGACGAGCCAGGATCACGCCACGACGCTCGGCCGCGACGGCGTCTCCATCGGCACCGTCGAGCACCTCCTCGGCGCCTTTGCCGGTCTTGGGGTCGACGATGCGCAGGTCGAGGTGGACGGCCCGGAGGTCCCGATCCTCGACGGCAGCGCCGCCCCCTTCGTGATGCTGATCCACGAGGCCGGCCTCCGGCCCCTCGCCGTTCCCCGCCTCTATCTCAAGGTGGTCCGACCGGTGGAGGTCGTGCGCGGGCTCAAGACCGCGCGGCTTGTCCCCGCGGAGCACTTCGAGATCAGCTATGCGATCGCCTTCGACCACCCGCTGCTGCGGCACCAGGCCTGCTCGGTGCGCATCACCCCGCGCACCTTCGCGGAAGAGGTCGCCCCCGCGCGCACCTTCGGCTTCCTGCGGGAGGTGGAGATGCTGCGGCGCAGCGGTCTCGCGCTCGGCGGCAGCCTCGACAACGCGGTGGTGATCGGGGAGACCGGGGTCCTCAACAACAAGCTCCGCTTCGAGGACGAGTTCGTGCGGCACAAGGTCCTCGACGCCGTCGGCGATCTCACCCTCTTGGGGCACCCGCTGCTCGGGCGGCTGGAGGCGACCAAAGCCGGACACGCGCTGCACGCGGCGGTGGCTCAGAAGCTGATCGCAAGCCCCGAGGCGTGGGAGCTCGTGCGCAGCGGTGGCCTGCCCACGCTCGAGCCCGTCCCACCGCGGGCGGCGTTGCGTCCCTGGGAGGCCAGAGGGGCTTAGGGGCCGCGCTCAGGCGCGCCTGCCTCGGCCCGGCGAGAGTCTCTCGCCGCTCCTCGATCGCCTATTTTGGGGGTTGGGGGGACGACCGTCGCCGCGACCGCGATCTCGAGCATCGGCGTCTCCGGGTCGTTGCTGCGGACGGCCACGCGCTTCTCGATCCTCCCCAACGACTGGCGCGTCTCGAGAGACACCACGAGCGGGGTGCTGCCGCCGGGGGTGATCGTTCGGTCATAGCCCTCGGCCACCGTGCAGCCGCACGTCGTGCTCACCTTCTCGATCACGAGCTCGCGGTCGCCCACGTTCCGGAGCGTGAACTGCTTGCGGAGCCTCTGATTGGGGAAGGCGCGTCCGAAGTCCCAGCTCGCCGGCGCCACCTTGATGCGCGGGGCGGGCTCCGGCTTCTCCTTTTCCTCTCCCCCCCGCGCGGTGGCGACGAGGAGCACGGCGCCGAGGACGAGCGCGCCCCGTCTCACCGGACGCCCCCCGCCGCTCGCCCCCGTCCCCCCCGCCTCTTCGGTGCGGTGAGCCGGCGCATGTAGGCGTCGAGCATCTCGTTCTCGTAGGTGACGGAGTTGAGGAAGAGGCTCTCGATGAGATACCGACGCCGGTCTTCCGCGCTCATCTGGTCCACCAAGCCCTCGATCTCGCGCATCATGTCCTCGAAGCTCACCTTGAGCTGCAGTCGAAGCGTGACCTCGCGGTACAGCGCCTCGAGCACACCGAGCAGGTCCCCGTCGAGGGTTATCTCGTATCCGGTCGACAACCGCGCGGTGCTCATCGCGCCCTTCCCCCGGGGGAGGAGAACCCCTCCAGCGCCTCGCCCTCGTCGCGGTGTAGGGGGACGATCTTGTGTACGCCGGTCATCGAGATCATGGTCTCCACGCGAGGCTGCAGGCCGGAGAGGCGGACGGCGCCGCCCTTCTCCTGCAGCAGGCGGTGAATGTCCATCAAGCAGCCGATCGAGGCACTGTCGAGGTAGCTGACCGCCTGGAGGTCGATGACGAGCTTGCGCGCGCCCGATTCGACGCGCTGCCGGATCTCGGAGAAGAACGAGGACAGGACCGGGTAGGTCAGCTTGGCCTCCTGGACCCGGACGATGGTCACGTCCCTATGCTCGTCGAACGCGAGCTGCATCACCTCACCTCCGGACTCTGGGCGCGACGCGCTGCTGACGGCGCGGCTGCTGCGCCCGGCGCAGCAGCCGGCTGAGCTCCTCGCGCCCTCGGTTGATCCTGCTCTTCACCGTCCCCTCCGGGAGAGAGAGCCGCACCGCCATCTCCTGGTAGCTGAGCCCGCGCAGGTCGCGAAGCACCACCGCCTCGCGCAGCTTGTCCGGCAGCTGCTCGAGACCCACCCTCAGGAGGCTGCGGCGGTCCTGGTCCTCGAGCGCACGATAGGGGTTGCCCGAGGGCGATATGGCGAGGTCGAAGGCGAGGACGTCCTCCACCAGCACTTCCCGCTCCCGCTTTCGCGCCCGGTAGTGGTCGATGCAATAGTTGCGGGCGACGCTGGAGAGCCAGGTGGCAAAATCGGCGTCCCGATGGAACTTGTCCAGGCTGCGGAAGACCTTGAGGAAGACCTCCTGCGACAGGTCCTCCGCCTCATCGTGCTTGCCGGTGAACTTGTAGGCGATGTGGAACACCCGCCGCCGGAAGCGCTGGACCACCTGCTCCCAGGCCGCATTGTCCTTCCGCAGGCATCGCTCGATGAGCTCCGCGTCGGAAGGGGAGACATTCCCCTCGTCCAAAACCTTCGTTCCCTGCGGCGCCGCCGCGTCGAGGATGGCCGTCAGGCGATCGATCATAGTGGCTCCGCCGCGCGGGGGTCAAACCATTCCCTCGCCGCCGTGCTCACTTCAACGGGGGGCGTCCCGCCACCGTCCAGGCCGTGTACCAATAGCTGCCCGCATCCTCCGCCGCCCGCGCCAGCCTCTCGTGCAGGATGGGACCGACCCTGCGCGCGAGGTCCTCGAAGTAGATCTCGCCGTAGCCCGGCTTGCCGCGACGCGCGAGCCCATCGAGGTAGAGGGTGTTGTCGAGCCAGACGTAGGTCGCGACCATCATCGAGAAGACGTACTCCTTCGGGTCGTCGAGGTAGTTGGCGGCGTCCGGTGAGAGCTTGAGGCCCCCCATCGCCAGCGGCAGCTTCTGCATGTACCGCACCCAGAGCCCGTGCTGTCCCGTCTGCTGGCCGTCGAAATTGGAGCTCAGGTTGAGCGGGCTGTGGATGTCCACGATCAGGCCCGCGATCTCGTCGGATTCCGAGAGGATCTTCTCCCGGTCGGAAGCGCGGAAGGCCTCCACGAGCCGCGCGTACGACTCCTGGATGAGCCAGGGCAGGCGTCCGACCGTCTCCGCTTTGTCTCCGTACCGCCGCTTGAGCTCCGCCTCGCTGCGCGGCATGTCCTCGAATGGGAAGGGCAGGAGGCGGTCGACCTGGAAGCGCCGCTCGGGTCCCCGCTCCGGGAACACGGGCTCGAGGGCCTGGGACGGCAGCTCCGTGCGATGGTCCTTGTAGAACTTCTTGAGCTCCTTGGGAAGGGTGTCGATGGCCGCTCCCACCACCGCGTGTTGAGCGGCGTCGAGCACCGGCCCCCGCGACGGAGGCGCGGGCGGCTGAGCGTGGCCGGGTGCGGCCGCGGTGAGGCTCAGGGCCAGGCCCGCGGTGTACGCTCGAAACATGTGTCGGTTCCTCCGCTACACCACACGTGCCAGCGACACGTAGCGCACCTCTCGCGCCCCCGCATCGCGCAGGGCGCGCGCACAGGCAAAGGCAGTGGCACCGGTCGTGAAGACGTCGTCGACGAGCGTCACCACCCGATCGTGAACCATCGCCCGGCGCCGCACCGCGAACGCGTGGGCGACGTTACGCCGCCGCTCGGCGGCGGAGAGCCCGGCCTGGGGGAGGGTATCCCGGCGCCGGACGAGGACGCCGGGGGCGCAAAGGCGCCTCTCGCGGCGGGAGAGCTCGCGAGCGAGCAGCGAGGACTGGTTGAAGCCCCGCTCGCGCTCGCGTCGCGGGTGGAGAGGGACGGGGACCAGCACGTCGCTGGTGGCCACGAGCGCGCGGGCGGCCTCGTTCTCGAGAAGGGCGCCCGCCAGCCGGCCGGCCACGCGGCGCCGACCGCGGTACTTGAGCTCGTGGATGGCGTCGCGCAGCCCGCCCTCGTAGGGGCCGAGGCTCGCCGCGGCCGCGAGCGGCTGGCGCCCCCGTCGGCAGCGGGGACACGCCGCCCGCCCGCCCTCGAGGGGGAGGCCGCAGCGGCAGAACGGCGCCCGGAGTCGCGGCAGCGACGCCCAGCACTCCTCGCACAGGGGACCGCGCGTGGGCTGGGCGAGCAGGCGGCGGCAAGTCGGGCAGGTGGAGGGAAACACCACCGCGAGCACCGGCTCGACGAGCCGACGGGCGGTGGCGGTCGCAGATTCGAGGTTCATGAAGCGCGCGGGCTAGAGCTGACCCGACTCCTGCTTCTCTTGGCAGGACAGGCAGAGCCGTGCCCAGGGCACGGCCTCGAGACGCTTGAGGTTCATCTCGTCCTCGCAGGAGGCGCACACCCCGTAGCGCCGATCGCGGATCCGAAGGAGGGCATCGTCCACGAGGTGGAGCATGTCACGCTCTGAGTTCGACAGGCTGAACAGGAACTCCTTCGTGTACGAGTTGGCGGCCTTGTCCGCGATGTCCTGGGCCCCGTCCTCGTCGGCCTGTTGGCCGTAGGTCTTGTTCTTGTTGTAGGCCTCGAGGATCTCCTGCTTCTTCTGCACGAGTCGGTCCCGGAACTGCTTCATTCTCTTCTGATCCATGCCGTCTCTTCCTTCTCCCTATCCGATCCCGTAGCGCCGGCGCTTTTCCCACAGCGCCTTGCGCGAGATGCCGAGCACGGCGGCGGCGCGCGTCTGGTTGCCTCCCACCGCGTCGAGCACGTAGCGGAGGTAGGCGATCTCGACGTCCTTGAGCGTGGGCCGCCGGTCGCGCCCTGCCCACAGCGTCGCCGGCTGCTCCAGCACGTGTGCGGGAAGAGCCGAAGGCGCGACGAGCTCGCCCGCGGTGAGGAGCGCCGCCCGCTCGATGGTGGAGCGGAGCTCGCGCACGTTGCCGGGCCAGAGGTAACCCCGGAGCAGATCCGAGGTCTCGGGCGCAAGGCCGGTGGCGGCGGTCGTGCCCCGCTCGCGTTCCCGACCGAGAAACAGCTCTGCCAGCGGCAGGATGTCCTCCCGGCGTTCCCGCAGTGGTGGCAGCCGGAGGGGGACCACATTGAGCCGGTGGTAGAGGTCCTCGCGGAAGCGGCCGGAGCGCACGGCCTCTGCGAGGTCGACGTTGGCGGACGCCACGAAGCGGACGTCGACGTCGATGGTGCGGGTTCCGCCCAGCCGCTCGAAGCGGCGCTCCTCGACGACCCGCAAGAGCTTGGCCTGCAGCGCGGGGGTGAGGTCCTGGAGCTGGTCGAAATACAGGGTGCCCCCGGCCGCCATCTCGATCTTGCCCGCCTTGGCCTGTCGGGCGTCGGTGAAGGCCCCCCTCTCGTGCCCGAACAGCTCCGACTCTAGGAGCTCGCCCGGGATCGAGGGGCAGTGGACCTTGATGAACGGACCCTCCCGCCGCGGGCCCCCGTAGTGCAGCCAGTGGGCCATGAGGTCCTTGCCGGTGCCGCTCTCGCCCTCGAGCAGGACCGGGCTGCGCGTCTCCGCCAACCGCGCGACGAGAGGCAGGATCTCGCGCATGGTCCGCGAGCGGGCGACCACACCCGCCAGCACCTCCCGCACGGCGGAGCTCATCCCGCGACCTCCACCCGCGTGGCTCCGCCCCAGAGCCGCTCGAGGTCGTAGAAGGCGCGCGTGCGGGGGGTGAAGACGTGGACGACGAAGCCGCCGTAGTCGAGCAGGATCCACTCCTGCCGCGGGTAGCCCTCGAGATGGCCGGGCCGCCGGCCTTCCGCGCGGAGGGCGTCGAGCACCGCGTCCGCGATGGCCACGAGCTGGCGCTGGTTCCCGCCCGAGATCAGCACGAAGTAGTCGGCGAAATCCGCGGCCTTCCGGAGATCGAGCACGACCACGTCCTCCGCCTTCCGGCCGAGCGCGGCGCGCACCGCGACGTCGAGCGGGACGGGGAGCCTCATGCGTAGAGCCTCCGCCGGGCGATGAACTCCGCGACCGCTTCCGGGACCAGGTAGCGCAGGCTCGCCCCCCGGCGGGCGCACTCGCGGATCTCCGTGGCGGAGATCGCGAGCGTGGGACCTTCCACCCGGATCACCCCGCGCGCGGAGGGGAAGGGGGCGCGCAGGGGCTCTCCGAGCGAACGCCCGGGTCGCTCCACGATGCCCACCGTGACGAGGGACAGCAACCGCTCCGGCTCGCGCCAGGTGAGGATCTCGGGCCAGGTGTCGCTGCCCACGATGAGCACGAAGCTGTCCGCGGGTCGCTCCGCGACGAGAGCGGCGACGGTGTCCACGGTGTAGCTCGGGCCGGGGCGCTTGAGCTCGGTGTCCCAGGCGTCGAAGCGGGGATGGCCGGCGATGGCGAGGCGGACCATGGTCAGACGATCGGCGGGAAGAGCCATCGGCCCCGTGCGGTGGGGCGGCGCCGCGGAGGGCACGAAGGCCACGAGATCGAGCCCGAGGCCCTCCCACGCGCTCTCCGCCGCCCGGAGGTGCCCGAGGTGGATCGGATCGAAGGTGCCGCCCATGAGCCCGATCCTCAAGCCCGCTCCTCGGCGGGGGCCCTCAGGGCCGAGGCGTGCACGAGCGCGAGCAGGCGGTGCCGGAGGGCGGCGAGCCCCTCGCCCGTCACCGCCGAGACGGGCAGTACCTCCAGGCCAAGCCGGGCGGCCTCCGCCTTCAGCCCCGGCAGGGGATCCCCCTCTCCCGCGAGATCGCGTTTGGTCGCGGCCACGAGCTGCGGCCGCTCGAGCAAAGAGGGCTCCCACCGCCGCACCTCCTCCCGCACGAGTCGCAGATCGGCGCTGGGGTCGCGTCCGCTCGTCCCCGAGGTGTCCACTACGTGGAGCAGCGCCCGCGTGCGCTCGACGTGGCGCAGGAACCGGAGCCCCAGTCCCGCGCCGAGGTGTGCTTCTTCGATGATGCCGGGGACATCCGCGGCGACGAAGCGGTCGCCGTCCACCTCAACCACCCCGAGCACGGGCGTGAGGGTCGTGAAGGGGTAGTCTCCGATCCGCGGGCGCGCGGCGGAGATGCCGGAGAGAAGGGTCGACTTGCCGGCGTTGGGAAGGCCGAGGAGCCCCACGTCGGCGATGAGGCGCAGATCGAGCTGCAGCCAACGCTCCTCCCCCCGCTCGCCGGGCTCGGCCTCGCGCGGGGCGCGGTTCCGGTTCGACAGGAAGGCGCGGTTGCCCCGACCGCCGCGTCCCCCCCGGGCCAGGACCACGCGATCGCCCTCGCGGAGCACCTCGCCGATGGGGGTCCCCGTCGCCTCCTCGACGGCGCAGGTGCCGGGCGGGACCGCGACCACCAGCTCGCGGCCGGCGCGGCCGCTGCGGTTGCTCCCACCGCCGTGGCGCCCGCGCTCGGCGCGGAACTCCGTGTGGTAGCGCAAAGGCAGCAGCGTATTCTGGTGGGAGACGGCGAGGAGGACAACGTCCCCTCCCCGGCCGCCGGTCCCGCCGTCCGGCCCACCGCGGGGGACACGGGCCTCGCGGCGGAAGCTGACGCAGCCGTCCCCTCCGTCGCCCCCCTTGACGAAGATCTTGACCTGGTCGACGAACATCGCCGACCGCCCGCGCCGGGCGGCCCTAGGAGTGCGTCCGAGTACCGGTCCGTTGCCGCGTTCCAAGGCGTGCGTCGCCGCTACCGGCGGGGGCTTCGAACCGGAATACAGCCACCGAAGCTCCTGAATGGGCGTTTGCCCGCATTACTCGGACGTGCCCCTGAGGGTCGGCCTGCTATCCGGCGGCAGGCACCACGCTCACGAGCTGCCGGCGCGAGCCGTGGTCCTCGAACCGGACGAGACCGTCGATGAGGGCGAACAGCGTGTGGTCCTTGCCCAGACCCACGTTGAGGCCCGGCTTCCAGCGCGTTCCGTGCTGACGGAGGATGATCGCGCCGCCCCGGACGCTTTGTCCGCCGAACGCCTTGACGCCGAGCCGCTGGGAGTTGCTGTCGCGCCCGTTGCGGCTGGAGCCCTGACCCTTCTTGTGCGCCATAGCGTCACTCGCTCCCCAAAGAGGTGCCTCGCCAAACGACGTGAGCGCGGCCTCGGTCGCCAGAGCCGCTCGTAAGGCCGTTGCCTCGTCCCTAGACCTGGACCCGGTCGATCCTCACGGCGGTGAATGCCTGGCGGTGCCCCTTCGTGCGCCGATAGTGCTTGCGCTTCTTGTACTTGAAGACACGGATCTTGCGGTCGCGAGCCTGGGCGACGACGGTCCCGACGACCGAGGCACCCTCGACGCGGGGCATCCCGACGCGAACGGGGTCCCCGCCCAGGAGCAGCACCTCGTTGAGCGTCACCGTCGTCCCGAGCGCACCCTCGACCCGCTCCAGTCGCACCACGTCCCCCGGCTGCACCCGGTACTGCTTGCCCCCCGTCCTGATGATCGCGTACACCGCCTGTGCTCCTCCGGGCCAAGTCCTCGAAACGAAGGATTTTATACGGCCTTCCCGGTGGGTGTCAAACCAGGGTGGGGGCTTCAGAAGTCGTAGCCGATCCAGAACGAGAACTTCCAGCTGTTCGAGGTCGCCCCGAAGTCCGTGAACTTCGACCAGTCGAAGTGCATGGGGTAGCCGAGGAAGAACAGCTCGAGGCCGAAGCCGTAGGAGGCCCGTCCGCTGACCAGGTGCCACCCGCTGACCGGCTCGCCGAAGACGGGGTCGTTGATGTAGGAGAAGCCGGGCTCGCTCGTCGCGAAGGTGTAGGGTTCCCCCTTGAACTTCGCACCGCCGATGCCGAAGAAGATCGTGCCCCGCACCGGACCGAGGATACCGATGGGGGTGGCGGCGAGGTGGATCAGCGGGAAGCGCAGCTCGGCGTTGGCGAAGAAGCCCTGGTTGCCGGCGAAGCCGTAGTAGGGGTAGCCCCGCAGCTCCATGTTCCCGCCGAAGTAGAAGTAGTCCGGGTTGTCGCCGGTGGAGTAGAACCCCCGCCCCCGCAGGGCGAGCAGCGCCGACGTGGATCCCAGCCGCAGGTACTTGCGGAGATCGGCGTTCACCGTCTGGCGCTGCAGGAAGCTGCCGAAGCCCGGGGCCACGGCCGCGCCGAGATAAAAGGTGCTGCCCGACAGGGGCCCGAACTCGGCGAAGCGGGTGGTCTCCTGGACGACGCCGAGGCTGATCGGGGCCTGCCAGCCGTTATTGATGAAGCAGGGAACGCCGAGAAGCGCCGCCTGCCCGCAGACCTGCGCCTCTGCCTGCGGGTTCTGGAACTGCTCCTTCACCCTCATGACCCCCGCCCCCAGCTCCATGCGGCGGAACGTGCCGAGGGGGTACTCCGCGAAGACCTGCCCCCCCGTGAAGCGCTGGGTGGCGATGGCGAGGTCGCGGCTGGTGTCGTAGTAGCCGCCGTAGCCCTGTGGAATGACCCCATAGGGCGCGGCGTAGAAGAAGCTCGTGGTGTCGAAGAGGTTCACCCCGTAGTGCAGCCGGCTCGCGAGGTTCACGTAGCGGAGGTCGTAGGTGCGGAACTCCCGGATGGACAGCACGGTGAGGGCGAAGAGCTGGTCGCCCAGCACGTCGGTGAGCCCCACCGCGCTGCCGCCGTAGAAATCGCCGCTCGAGGTCACCCCGACGTTGATCGGGGGCCGGCCCTCGAGGTAGAGGCCCTCGAACAGCTTCTTGCGGCGCTTGTTCTCCGGGATCACCTCGTGGGTCACGTCGGGCTGGAAGTCGACCAGCCCCTCCGCGCCCGCCTGGACCTCCTGTTCGACTTCCTTGAGCGCCTCGCCGGTGTCGAGGGTGTGGAGAATGAACTGGCCCTTGAAGTAGGTGGAGAACGCCAGGCGGTCCCCCTTCTGACCCGCCATCGGGGCGGGCGCCATCGCCCCCCCGAACACGTTCGTGTACTGCTCGATCGCCCCCGTGCGAAGGTCCAGCCGGCGCAGGTTGTCGATTTCGTTGTCCTCGTTGGAGCTGTAGTAGAGCTTCTGGCCGTCGCTCGAGAAGTGGGGGGCGGTGTCGTCGAAGGGGCCGAACGTGAGCGCGGTCTTTCTTGAGGGGTCGTCGAGCGGGAAGGCGTAGACCTTCTCGTTCCCGCTCACGCGCCGCTGGTAGACGACGAGCTTGCCGTCCGGGGAGACCTCGGGGTTGTTGTCGTAGTACTCGTCGTTGGTGAGGTTGCGGTATTCCCCGGTCTCGAGGTCGAGCAGGTAGATGTCGGCGACCCCCCCGCGGAGGGCGGCGAACAGCGCGTGGCGGCCATCGGGGAGCAGGCAGGGGGCCTGGGGCTGGTCGAGGTTGACCGCGACCTTCTTCTTGATCTGGCGGTCGAGCACGGAGACCAGGAAGAGACTCCGGTTCTTGCCCGTGCGCCCGAAGAAGGCGACGTAATCGCCGCGGGGGTCGAAGGCAATCGACCGGCCGGCGACGAAGTCGTTGTTGATCGCGATCCCCTCGTAGGCATCGGTGAAGCCCGGGGTCAGGTTGGAGATCACGGTGCCGTCACGGGTGGAGACGAGCACGATGTCGAGCTCCCCGTCCGAGCGGTTGAAGGTCATGATCGCCGCGACCTCGCCCGAAGGGCTGGGGGCGAAGGCGATGCTCTGGGTGAAGCTCGTCTTCTCGGGATTGGGGGAGAGGTCGCGCCCGAAGTCGTTCGGGCGCTGGAGGTCGCGGTAGGGCTTGAAGCGCTCCTTGAGCCACTTGTCGAATGCCTGGTCGAACTCCTCCGGGCTCGTGCGGAAGGCCTGCTGGTAGATGTCCTCGGTGGAGCCCCCGAGAATCCCCTTGCGCAGGGTATAGAGAAACTGCCGGATGCCCTCCTTGCCGTACCGCGCCTCCATGAACTCGAAGGCGGCGTGTCCCATGTTGTAGACGAGCCGTCCCGAGAGGGGCTCGAACTCGGCCCGGGAGAGGCGCGGCACCTGGTCGGTGAGGGCGGCGTCCCGGATCATCATCAGATCGAGCGGGTCCCAGGTCCCCCGGAAGTAGTCGGCCAGGCCCTCGTCCACCCAGAGCGGGATCGCGCGCTGCGAGATGCCGAACCCGAGGCCGCGCGGGATGAGGCTGAAGGCGAAGGCGTGCACCATCTCGTGGGTGATGAGGCCCTGGAGCTTGTCCGGGGGGTCGTCGATCGGAATGACCATGCGGTTGAGCACCGGCTCCGTGAAGGCCCCCACGCCCTCGGGAACGAAGGCGGGGAACAGGTTCGTCTGCTCGAACTCGGAGTGGGTCTTGTAGAAGATGGCCGGGATCGGCTTTGGCATCTCGTGCTTCAGCCCGGTGGAGATCTTGAGGTAGCTGCTCTCGAGGTAGGAGACGAGCCGGGCGACGTGCTGCTCGAACTCCGGGTAGTAGAAAACCTCGAAGTGCGGGGCGTTGTAGATCCGCCAGGCGAAGTTGTCGTACTTGACCTTGTTCTTGCCGTAGTAGGGGATGTACTGGGCGGTGGCGGGTGGGGTCGCCGCGAGGAGGAGCAGCAGCGGCGGCAGCAGGGCGGCGGAGGCCTTCCCCGCCCGTGGTCTCGTGAGCATGTCGTCCCCTATTTCAGTAGAACCCGCGTGCCCCGGATCCTCTGGGGGGTGATCACCCCGAGGAAGTTGGGCAGCAGGCGGTCCATGAGCTCGAAGTACGAGGACAGGGGGGAGATCCGCTGCTCCTCCCCGTAGAGCACTTCCTCGGTGAAGCGCTCCTTGTGGAGGAGCTCTCCCGTCCGACCGTCCACGAAGACGAAGTCCGCGCTCAGGCTGAAGCCCTTGCGCTCCATGTAGCGGTTACCGCGGACGAGGGCGGGCCGCCCCGAGCCCGTCCGCACGACCCGCTCCTCGGGCTGGAAGCCCGAGCGGTTCTGGCTCTCGAAGTCCAGCCGTCCAGAGACGATCAGCGGCTGCTGGTACTCCTCGCCCATCTTGCGCCAGAACCCGGGGTCCTGGAGAAGGCGGTCGGACTCGAGGCGGAACTGCTCCTTCTCCTCGCGGGAGTAGCTGCCCTGCTCGCCGATCTTCTCCAAGACCCCCTCGAGTGCGCCCTGCAGCGGCGGGCGGTCCGGTTCCAGGACCTGCAGGCGCGTGTTGGAGCGCAGCTGGTTCTGGAGCAGCCGGGCCGTCTCCCCGGAGAGGTCCACGTCGGACTGCTCGAGATCGGTGACGAAGCCGGCGATCAGGATGCGGCGGAAGGAGGAGACGTCGAGCTTGGACTGCAGCGGGGTCTCGACCGGGACCTCGATCATCGAGGCGCATCCGGGCCCGGCGAGGGCGGTGGCGAGGGCGGCCGCGAGCGTGTGCGCGCGCATGGGGGTCACTTCCGGCTCCGGCTCTTGCGCCGGCGCTTGTCGTCCGCCTCGTGGAAGAGGTCGTAGTTCTGCTGGATGTAGATGTCGCCCGGCTTGAGCGCGAGCGCCTTTTCGTAGGCCTCGCGGGCACGGTCGAACTCCCCCATCTGCTCGAGGGCCACGGCAAGGTTGTTGAGGGCGGAGGCGTTCTGGGGGTCCAGACGGGCCGCCTTCTCGAAGCGGAAGCGCGCCTCTTGCCACAGCCCCTTCTGTGCGACCTCGATCCCGAACGCCACCTCCTGGCCGGCGGTGGTCTCGGCGAGGGACGGCAGGGGGGTGAGCAAGAGAGAGAGCAGCGCGAGGACCATCATCGCCGGTACGCCTCCTCTCGAGGGGGGGTGAGTCACCGATACTAATCGCCGGCTTCGAAAAAAAGCAAGGCGGATGCCAGGGCGCGGGGGCGCGGCGCGATGGCCCCGGTGGCCCCGAACGGGGACAGTCACTGTGTCCGGGAGCGGACAAGCGGACCTTGACTGGCGGGGTCCGACCATAGAATCACTCGCCCTTTAAGAGAGAGGGGAACCACGTGATCGAGGCGACGTTTGACCGGCTCACCCTCGCCCTGCTGCCGGGGGTGTCGTCGCGGGTGGGGCGGGACCTGCTCGCCCGCGGCCCGTTGCGGGCCGCCCTCGACCACCCCGATGACCACGGCGACCTCCTCCCGGTCTCGGCGCGGGAGGAGCTCCGGTCCGGGCGGGCGCGGCTGCGGGCGGAAGACGAGGATCGGCGGGCCACCGCCCGCGGCATCCGCATCGTAGGGGCGGACGAGCCCGAGTATCCCCTCTGGCTCCGCCGCACCTACGATCCGCCCCTCGTGCTCTGGGCTCGGGGAGTGCTCGTGACGGGGGAGGGGGAGCGCGCGGTGGCGATCGTCGGCTCGCGGGCGGCTTCCGCGCACGGCCTCGCCTTCGTGCGTGCGCTCGCGCAGGACCTGGCCCGGGCCGGGATCACGATCGTGTCCGGCCTCGCGCGCGGGATCGACACCGCCGCCCACCAGGGGGCGCTCGACGTGCGGGGACGGACGATAGCCGTGCTCGGCAGCGGGCTCGACCGGCCCTATCCGGACGAGAACCGGGGCCTCGCGCGGGCCATCGTGCAGGAGGGTGCGGTGGTGAGCGAGTTCCCGCTGGGCACGCCCGCGTGGAGATCGAACTTCCCCCGCCGCAATCGGGTGATCGCAGGCTGGGGGCGGGCGGTTGTGATCGCGGAGGCGTCCGAGAAGAGCGGCGCCCTGCACACGGCACGCTCCGCTCTCGAGGAGGGCCGGGAGGTGATGGCGGTGCCCGGGCACCCCTCGGATCCGCGGGCGGCGGGCACGAACGCGCTGCTGCGCGACGGCGCGGCGCTCGTCCGCCACGCGGCGGACGTGGCGGACGAGATCGGTCTCGAGCTGCCGCCGCCGCCGGTCGCCCCCGGGGACGATGTGCTCTCCGCCCTGCGACGCGACTCGCCCTCGAGCCTCGAGGAGATCGCCTCCCGCTGCCGCCGGACAGTGCCGGAGCTGCTGGCCCGGCTGACGGAGCTGGAGCTTGAGGCGCAGGTCCGCCGTCTGCCCGGGTCCCTGTTCGTGAGAAGCTAGGGAGCTGATGGCCCGCAACCTCGTCATCGTCGAGTCGCCCGCCAAGGCGAAGACCATCAACAAGTACCTGGGCCGCGACTTCGCGGTGAAGGCTTCGATGGGCCACGTGCGCGACCTGCCCCGCAAGAAGCTGGGCGTCGACATCAAGCGCGGCTTCGCCGCGGAGTACGAGGTCCTCCCCGCGCGCAAGAAGGTGCTGGAGGAGCTGAGGACGGCGGCGAAGGATGCGGAGACGGTCTACCTCGCCGCCGACCCCGATCGCGAGGGCGAGGCGATCTGCTGGCATCTGAGCGAGGAGCTCGCGGGGCGGGGCGGGAAGGGAAAGCGGAAGTTCCGTCGCGTCGTCTTCAACGAGATCACGAAGCGGGCGATCGAGGACGCCTTCCGGAACCCGGTCGACGTCGATCCCAAGAAGGTCGACGCCCAGCAGGCGCGTCGCGTCCTCGACCGCCTCGTCGGCTACAAGGTGAGCCCCATCCTCTGGGAGAAGGTCCGGCGCGGCCTCTCCGCGGGTCGCGTGCAGTCGGTAGCGCTCAGGCTCATCTGCGACCGCGAGCGCGAGATACGGGCCTTCGTCCCCGAGGAGTACTGGTCGGTCGTCGCCCGGCTCGCAGCGGCTCTCCCGCCCCTCTTCGCCGCCAACCTGCTCAAGCGGGACGGGAAGAACGTCGAGATCGGCAGCGCCGAGGAGGCGGCGTCGGTCCGCCGCGACCTCGAGGCGGCGGTGTTCAGGGTCGACAAGATCCTTTCTCGCGAACGCAAGCGCAACCCGGTGCCGCCCTTCATCACCTCCAAGCTCCAGCAGGAGGCCTTCCGCAGACTGCGCTTCTCGGTCAGGAAGACGATGCAGGTCGCCCAGCGCCTCTACGAGGGCATCGAGCTCGGCCACGAGGGCAGCGTCGGCCTCATCACCTACATGCGGACGGACTCGACCCGCGTCGCGGCGGAGGCGCTCGACGCCGTGCGGGGTCACATCGCCTCCACCTACGGGGGGGAGCACGTCCCCGACAAGCCCAACTTCTACCGCTCCAAGAAGGACGCGCAGGACGCGCACGAGGCCATCCGCCCCACCGAGATGTCCCGCGCCCCGGAAGCGGTCCGGCGCTTTCTCGGCAAGGACGAGCTCGCCCTCTACACACTCATCTGGAATCGCTTCGTGGCCTCGCAGATGCGCCCCGCCGTCTACGACGAGACGATCGTCGACATCGGCGCGACGCCGCCCGCGGCCGCCCCCGTCTATCTCCTGCGGGCGAAGGGCTCGACGCTCAAGTTCAAGGGCTTCCTTGCCGTGTACGAGGAGGCGCGCGACGAGAAGGTGGAAACGACAAAGCAGCTGGAGGAGCCGCACCTTCAGGCCGACGACACCGAGCCCGAGACGGGCGAGCAGCTCCCGCCCCTCGAGCAGGGGCAGCGGCTGGAGCTGCGGGGGCTGGAGACCGAGCAGCACTTCACACAGCCGCCCCCGCGCTTCTCCGAGGCGAGCCTGGTCAAGGAGCTTGAGGAGAACGGGATCGGCCGGCCGTCGACCTACGCGACCATCATCGCCACCATCGAGACCCGCGAGTACATCGAGAAGCGGGAGAGCAAGCTGTGGCCCACCGAGCTCGGCTTCATCGTCACCGACCTCCTGACCGCTCATTTCGCCGACATCATGAACGTGGAGTACACGGCGGCGATGGAAGAGGAGCTGGACGAGATCGAGGAGGGGCGCGACAACTTCCTGAACACGCTCAACCAGTTCTGGAAGAAGTTCGAGGCGGACCTCAAGAAGGCCCAGGCGGAGATGAAGGACATCAAGCGCCTGGAAGAGCAGACGGAAGAGGTCTGTGACAAATGCGGCCGGGGGATGGTGATCAAGTGGGGCCGCTACGGCAAGTTCCTGGCCTGCTCCGGCTACCCCGAGTGCAAGAACACCCGCCAGCTCGCGGGGGGCGAAGGGACGGACACGCCCGACGTTCACGAGGACGTGGCGGGGACGACCTGTCCCAAGGACGGCCAGCCGATGGTCCTCAAGAAAGGCCGCTACGGGCCCTTCCTCGCCTGCTCACGCTACCCCGAGTGCAAGGAGACGCGGAGGCTGGTACGGGGCGAGGGCGGCAAGCTCCAGGTCGAGCAGCTCCAGCCGATCGAGGAGAAGTGCCCCCAGTGCGGCAGCGAGCTGATGTGGAAGCGTGGCCGGTTCGGGCCCTTCGTCGCCTGCAGCAGCTACCCCACCTGCAAATACATCAAAAAGAAGGAGGCGAAGCCCATCGGTCTCGTCTGCCCCGACTGCCACGAGGGACAGGTGGTCGAGCGCAAGGGTCGCTGGGGCCGCTCGTTCTACGGCTGTAGCCGCTACCCGGAGTGCCGCTTCACGGCCTACCACCGCCCGCTTGCCGAGGTCTGCCCCGAATGCAGCCGGCCTTATCTCCTCGAGAAGGAGACCAAGAAGGAGGGCCGGGTCGTCTACTGCGGCAACGAGGCCTGTCACTACAAGCGCGTGGCCTGAGCGGCTCGGGGGTCGCGCTCGGGCGCTCGGGCCTGACCGACGCGGACGGATTCGGCATTCACCGAACACGAGCGCGCTCCCGCGCGACCCCCTCGCCTGGAGAGAAGCGGCGGCCCCGCGCGGACCTATAATCGTGTGGTCATGACCCCGCGCGTGACGATCGTGGGCGGAGGCCTCGCCGGCTGCGAGGCGGCGTGGCAGCTCGCGCGGCGCGGCGTCTCTGTGGAGCTCCTCGAGATGCGCCCCCTGCGGACCACGCCCGTGCACCACAGCGACGACCTCGCCGAGCTCGTCTGCTCGAACAGCTTCCGTGGCAACGCGCTCGACCAGGCGGCCGGCCTCCTGAAGGAGGAGATGCGGCGGATGGACTCGCTCGTCGTCCGCGTTGCGGACTCGGTGAAGGTCCCCGCCGGCAGCGCCCTCGCAGTGGACCGTGCCCTCTTCGCCCGGAGGGTGACGGAGGCGATCGAGTCGCTGCCCGGCGTGCGCATCCATCGACAGGAGGCCCCCCGGATCCCCGAAGACAAGGTGACCATCGTGGCCACGGGCCCGCTCACCTCCCCCTCCCTCGCCGAGGACGTGGCCTCCTTCGTGGGGCGCGCCCACCTCTACTTCTTCGACGCCGTCAGCCCCGTGATCGAGGCGGACACGATCGACCTCGGCCGCGTCTTTCCCGCCTCGCGCTACGGCAAAGGCGGGGACGACTACCTCAACTGCCCGCTCGACGAGGAGGAGTACCGCTCCTTCCATGCCGCCCTCACCGCCGCGGAGTGCGCGTGCCTCCACGACTTCGAGAAGGAGCTGTTCTTCGAGGGTTGTCTCCCGGTCGAGGTCATCGCCTCCCGGGGACTGGAGACGCTCCGCTTCGGGCCCATGAAGCCCGTGGGCCTCGTCGACCCGCGCACGGGGCGGCGTCCGTGGGCGGTCGTGCAGCTGAGGCAGGACGACCTCGCCGCCAGCCACTACTCGATGGTGGGGTTCCAGACTCAACTCAAGTGGGGTGAGCAGAAGCGGGTCTTCCGCATGATCCCTGGCCTCGAGGGCGCTGAGTTCGTCCGACACGGCATGATCCACCGCAACACCTACGTGAATGCCCCTCTCACACTGGAGCCGAGCTTCGAGACGCGGCGTCGACGTGGGCTCTTCTTCGCCGGCCAGATGTCGGGGGTCGAGGGCTACGTCGAGTCGGCGGGCTCCGGCCTCGTGGCCGGCCTCGGGGCCTTCTTCCGCTCACTGGACCGCGAGCCCCTCCCGTTCCCCGAGGACACGGCCCTGGGTGCGCTCGGGCGCTACATCGCCCGGAGCGACCCTGCGGGCTACCAGCCGACGAACGTGGCGTTCGGGCTCCTCCCCGAGCTGCCCCAGCCCGTACCGGACCGGGCCCGAAGGCGCCGCGCCCTCGCCCAGCGCGCGCTCCTTAGCCTCGAGCGTTTCCGGGCCCGGCTCCGTCTCGAGGGCGGGCTCCAGGCGGAGGCGGCGGCCTCGACGGGTTAGGGCGCCCGGTGCGGGCCGCGATACGAGCCTTCGGGCGCCACCTGGAGCGGGAGCGCAACGCCTCCCCGAACACCATCCGTGCCTACGGCGAGGACCTCGCGCAGTTCGCCGATCACCTGCGGGCGGCGCTGGGCCGCGAGGCGCGGCCGGAGGATGTCGACCACCTCCTCATCCGCGGCTTCCTCGCCGAGTTGCACCGCCGCGGCCTCCGGAAGGTCTCCTCCGCGCGAAAGCTGGCGGCACTGCGCACCTTCTTTCGCTTCCTGTGCCGCGAGGGCCGGCTCGAGAGCAATCCCGCCCGCGCGCTTCTCTCCCCGCGCCTGGAACGGCGCATCCCCTCGCCCCTCGACGAAGGCCAAGTAGCGGCGCTCCTCGACGTGCCGGGGGCGGACGCGGCGGCGGCGCGTGCCCGCGCCATCCTCGAGCTGCTCTATGCGACCGGGATCCGCTGCGCGGAGGCGGTGGGGCTCGACCGGGGAGAGGTCGACCTCGAGGCGCGGATGGTCCGCGTCCTCGGCAAGGGGCGCAAGGAACGGGTCGTGCTCTTCGGCAGGCGGGCGCAGGCGGCGCTCCGCGACTGGCTGGTGGCGCGGGCGCGCCTGCGGCCGAGGTCGGAGGCCCTTTTTGTCAACGCGCGCGGGGGGCGGCTCTCCGACCGCAGCGTGCGGACGATCGTCGCCCGGCGCGTCCGCCAGATGGCCCTCGCGAGGGGGTGCAGCCCACACACGCTGCGGCATAGCTTCGCCACCCACCTGCTGACGCGGGGGGCGGACCTCCGCGCGATCCAGGAGCTGCTGGGGCACGCGAGCCTCTCCACGACCCAGCGGTACACCCACGTGGACACCCGCCACCTGCTGGAGGTCTACCGGAAGGCCCACCCGCGGGCTTAGATGGTCGTGTCACCGAAGTCGTGTGCATCGGGAGCCGGGGCCGGGCTGGGTCTCGGCGTGCACCCCGCCCGCCGAGCCCTCACCGCGCGGCATCGGTGAGCCCTTTTGGCCCCCTTCTTCGTCACAATGGGTAGTAGCGGCATGGGTCGCGGCGACGAGGAGCTGGTCGAGGCGTGCCGGGCCGGGGAGTCGTCCGCGTTCGATCTGCTGGTCGCGCGCTGGGAGGACAAGATCCGGGGGGCCGCCTTCCGCATCCTGGGCTCGGAGGAGGAGGCCCGCGACGTGGCCCAGGAGGCGTTCCTCCGGGCCTACCGCGGCCTCGCCGCTTTCAAGCAGGAGGCGCTCTTTTCGTCCTGGCTCTACCAGATCACGATCAACTTGTGCCGGGACCGACTGAGGCGGCACCGAGGGCGAACGCTCGTGAGCCTCGAGACCCTCGAGGAGGGGGGCCCGCGCATGGTGGAGATGGGGCCGGGGGCCCACGAACTGCTGCAGCAGAGGGACCTCGCGCGCGCGGTGCGCCGGGCGATCTCGGAGCTGCCGGAGGAGCAGCGCGAGGTCGTCATCCTCAAGGAGTACCAGGGTCTCACCTTCCTCGAGATCGCACAGGCTCTTGACGTGCCGGTATCGACGGTCAAGACCCGTCTTTACCGCGGGTTCGGCCGGCTCCGGCTCCGTTTGCGGAGCGAGCGGGTCCAAGACGCCGCCCCCGTTCCCGCGCCCGTGCCTTGATCGGCCGCGCGGAGGAGACGCGATGACGATGGAGTGCAGCCGGGACGAAAGGCTTCAGGCCGACAAGATGGAGGTCCTCTACGGAGAGGCGGACACGGAGGCCCGCTCGCGTCTCGAGGAGCACCTCACCGCCTGCCCCGCCTGTCGGGAGGAGATGGCCGATCTGCGCCGACTGCGGGGGGATCTCGGCGTGTGGAGGATTGGCGTGGGTCGCCGCCCGAGCTTCGCCGCCCCGCGTCGCACGGTCCCCGGTTGGCTGGCGACGGCCGTACTGCTGCTCCTCGCCGCCGGCGCCGCGCTGGGGCTGTCGGGCTCCGAGGCGGGCTTCGAGGACGGCCGGCCATTCCTGAGGCTGGGCCGGACCGCCGCGCTGCGCGGGGCGCTCGACGCGCAGGAGGCGCGCTCGCTCGCCCGGGCCCGGCGGCACGAGGAGGAGATCGCGGCGCTGCGGACCGCGCTCGAGTCGGCTCTTCGTTACGCCGATGGCGAGGCGCTTCTCGCCCACGTCGACGCGCGCATCGAGGAGGGGGCTCGCCGCAGTGAGGAGCGGCAGGCGAAGGAGCTTCGCGACGCGCTCGCGAAGTGGACGGCGCGGGCGGAGACGCAGCGTCGGATCGACCTCGCGCGCGTCGCCGCCGGCCTCAGCTACCTCGACGGCCGTCAGGGCCGCCAGCTCGCGCGGACGAACGAGCTCATGGGCTTCGTCATCGAGGCCGCATCGCAGAGGAAGTGACCATGAGGAGCTCCGGCGGTATCACGCTCGTCGTCGCCCTCGCGCTGGCCCCCGCTCTGGCCGCGGGGCAGGAGGGCGTCCCTCGCCCCGCGATCGAATCGCTGGAAGCGCAGCTCGAGCACGCGGTGGCGCGGGTCAGCGTCCCTCACGCCGCGGTGCTGCTCGGTCGGGCCGAGGCCACCCGCGGCTATCGACTGCCTGGCTACGGGGTCGTCTTCGTGCTCACGGCGCGGGCCCTCCCCGGCGAGGGTGCGGTCTTTGCGCTCCGCGGCGGGCACAGACTCCGGCCGCGGATCGGGATCCGACCCCCGCCGCCGCCAAGAGCGCCCGCGGAGGACAGCGAGGTTGAGGCGGTGGAGCGGCAGGTGCTGGTGCTTCAGCGGGAGGCGGAGCGGATGCGACGGGAAGCGGAGGAGGACATGGAGCGCATCGTGGCCGACGTCAGGATCCTCCTCGTCCCCGATTCCCCGTCCGCGGAGTCCCCGTCGCCCGCCCCGGGGGTTCCTCCCCCCGCGCCCGCCCCGGGGGCCGAGGTCCCCCCGGTGTTCGATGTGCCGGTCGCACCTCCACCGCCGTGGATGTACTGGTTCGAGACGGGATCGCGCGAGGACGAGCGCACGGCCGAGCGCATCGTGGCCGACGTGCGGGCGGCGGTCTTGGATTCCCTGGAGAGGGAGGGCGCCCACGTCGCCGGCCTGGGTGCGGACGAGTTCGTCACGGTGGCGGTGGATTTCATCCCCGGCGGGATCCTCGCCCCCCGCACCCGGCCGTCACGCACGCTGGTCGTGCGGGCGCGCCAGCGCGACCTCGCGGCCCGGACTCGCGGCGCCCTCGCCCCCGAGGAGTTCCGCCGGCGAGTCGAGGTCGTGGAGTACTGAAGTCGCTAGCCCGCCCGCCGCCGAAGGAGGGCGAGGGTGAGAACGGCGAGGGCCCCGTCGGTGGCGGCGAAGAGAAGGAACGACGCTGGCGAGCCCCGCGTGAAGTGATCGGCCACGAACACCGCCGCCCCCAGCCCCTTGGCGAGGACGCCCGCCGCCCAGAGGTACCCGCGCCGCGCCTCCGCATCCCCCGCCGCCCAGAAGTAGCCGGCGGCGAGGGCGAGGGCGAAGACCCCGTTGAGCTGGGCGTTGAGGACCGGCACTGGCGGCGCGGCGCCGAAGAGGCGTGCCAAAGCCTCCGGTGCGAGCAGCATCGGTGCCGCGATCATGAGGTCGTAGACGCCGGAGACGAGGGCGAGGGTGCGCAGCGTCATCGTCTGTCCTTTCGTTGACCGTCCCGAGCCGCGGCTCCTATACTAGCCCCTTGGCCCGTCTCCGGGCAGGCTCCCCGATGCGCAGAGGCGACTGCTTCCACGGCACCACGATCCTCGCCGTCCGCCACCGCGGGGGCTGCGCGCTCGCCGGCGACGGTCAGGTGACGCTCGGGCAGACGGTGGTCAAGCGGCAGGCGAGGAAGATCCAGCGTCTCCACAACGGCCAGGTGCTCGCCGGCTTCGCGGGGTCGACCGCCGACTCCCTCGCCCTCATCCACCGCTTCGAGGCGCGGCTGGAGGAGCACCGCGGCAACCTGCAGCGGGCGGCGGTGGAGCTGGCCAAGGAGTGGCGCACCGACCGCAGCCTGAGACGGCTGGAGGCGTTCCTGGTCGTGGCCGACCGCGAGAGCCTCTTCCTTCTTTCGGGGGCCGGCGACGTGATCGCGCCCGACGATGGCATCGTCGCCGTCGGGAGCGGCGGCCCGATGGCCCTCGCTGCGGCCCGGGCTCTCGTCCGCTTCGCCGACCTCGACGCCGCCACCCTCGCGCGCGAGGCCCTGCGCATCGTCTCCGAGATCTGCGTCTACACCAACGACACGATCGAGGTGGAGACGCTCTAGGGCCATGCCTCCCGCCCCCCTCCTCCGCGAGGAGCGCCGGAGCCTGGATTCGCTCAGCCCGCGCGAGATCGTGGCGGAGCTGGACCGCTGGGTCGTGGGGCAGGGGGCGGCGAAGCGCGCGGTGGCGATCGCGCTCCGCAGCCGGGTGCGGCGCCAGCGTCTGGCGCCTCCGGTCGCGGCCGAGATCACCCCCAAGAACATCCTCATGATCGGGCCGACGGGGGTGGGCAAGACCGAGATCGCGCGCCGCCTGGCGATGCTGTCCGGGAGCCCCTTCATCAAGGTCGAGGCCAGCAAGTTCACCGAGGTCGGCTATGTCGGCCGGGACGTGGACTCGATCGTGCGCGATCTGGTCGCGGCCGCGATGGACATGGTCCGCCGCCAGAAGCAGGCCGAGGTGAGGGAGAAGGCGGAGGCGAGGGCGGAGGAGCGCCTCCTCGACCTCCTGTTGCCGCCGCCGCGGCCGTCGCCGGGCGAGGCCCCGGAGACGCACAACGCCCAGCGCGACCTGCTCCTCACGTCGCGCGAGAAGCTGCGGGAACTGCTGCGGGCCGGCCAGCTCGAGGCGCGCACGGTGGAGGTGGACGTGCCGGAGCGGAGCCAGCCCACCTTCCAAATCCTGGGCGGCCAGGGCGCGGAGGAGATGGACGTCGCGATTCGCGATCTCCTCCCCGGCCTCTTCGGCTCGCGCACGAAGCGCCGGACGCTGCCCGTCTCCGAGGCCCGGGACGCCCTGCGTCAGGAGGAGGAGTCGCGGCTCGTGGACCAGGAGCAGCTGGCGCAGGAGGCGGTCGAGCGGGCCCAGTCTTCCGGCATCGTGTTCATCGACGAGATCGACAAGATCGCGGGGCGGGAGACGAGCCACGGCCCCGACGTCTCCCGCGAGGGGGTGCAGCGCGATCTCCTCCCGATCGTCGAGGGGACGACGGTCTCCACGAAGTACGGCCCCGTCCGCACCGACCACGTCCTCTTCATCGCCGCGGGTGCCTTTCACGTCAGCAAGCCCGCCGACCTCATCCCCGAGCTCCAGGGGCGGTTTCCCATCCGGGTGGAGCTCCAGCCCCTCGGCGAAGAGGAGCTCGTCCGCATCCTCACCGAGCCCGAGAACGCGCTGGTGCGGCAGTACCGCGCGCTACTCGGGACGGAGGGGGTCGAGGTCGTCTTCACCGAGGAGGCGATCCGGGAGATGGCGCGGCTCGCGACCGCGGTCAACGACGCGACCGAGAACATCGGGGCGCGGCGCCTCGCCACCATCCTGGAGGCGGTCCTCGACGAGGTTTCCTTCGAAGCCGGCGGGACCTCCCCCTTCGCGGTCACCGTCGACGGGGCTTACGTGCGTCGCCGGCTCGAACCCCTCGTCCGCAGCCAGGACCTCTCCCGCTTCATCCTCTGATGGCCCCCCGCGTCCAGGTTGTCCTCTTCGCCTCCGTGCTGCTGACCGGCTGCGGGAAGCGCGGGGACCCCCGGCCGCCCCTGCGCCGGACACCGGCCCCGGTCACCGAGTTCCGCCTGGCCCAGCGCGGGGACAAGCTCGAGGTCTCGGGGACGGCACCCCGCGCTTCCCTCGACGGAGTACGGCTCGAGCGGGTCACGGTGGAGTTCCTCTATGCGTGGGGGGAAGCGGACCTTGAGCGCGCGGGCGAGCGGCGGGCAGTCGCGGCGGAGGGGGGGCAGAGGGTGACCTCGAGCCTTCCCCTCCCCACGCCCGGCACCCTCGTGAGGGCGGCGGCGCGAGCGGTTGCGGGCGGCGACGCGGGGTCGCGCACGCTCACGCGCACTCTTGTTGCCCAGCCCCCGCCCGAACCACCGCGCGAGCTCCGAGCCGAGCTGCGCGAGGACGGGGTGAGCCTGATGTGGCGCGGCCCTCGGCCGACGCCCGCTCCCCCTCC
>Ga0209641_10000226_pt1 | contig 48812 bp, 36 predicted proteins | sample RifCSP16_1_FD_184022 | JGI IMG/M metagenome (GOLD analysis project Ga0209641, IMG submission 184022) | Soil microbial communities from Rifle, Colorado - Rifle CSP2_sed 16_1 (SPAdes) (version 2) | ecosystem: Environmental > Terrestrial > Deep subsurface > Rock core/Sediment | place: Rifle... | reverse complement strand
GACCCTATCGGTGCCAGGATGTCATTCACAACCGCCAGATGTGTCAGGCATGCACTGGCGGTTCCCAACCTATTGCTGTCAGCCATGCACTGGCGGAAACATGTCAGCGATGCGCTGTCGGTTCGCAGCTATGAGTACACTTCACTGTCTCAACGATGCACTTTCGACCTTTTGCTGGGGCGTCCCATTTGCCTTCGACGCGGCCTGGGGCGCCTCGACCGCGGCCCGCTTATGGTCTGGCTTGTGCTACAAGAAAACTTCAGGGCTGGCGTCCAGCACGCACAAGCAATCGGGCAGGCGCATATTGAGGCAGATGCTTTGGATTCTAATGGATTTTGGTATGAATCCCGTATGAGCTAGGGGAGAATTAACTATAGTTCGAGGTGGGTCATGGCCGGGGTGCTGCCAGCTCCTTATATAAAGACTCGATTTGCCCAGCCATCCTTTGCGTGGAAAAATACGCGGAGCGTTGCTGAGCAACGTGCCCCATCTCATGACAGTGCTTTTCGTTGTTGAGTAAATACAGAATACGTTCTGCCATTTTCGAAGGTTGATGCGGGGGCACAAGAAAGCCAGTTTCTCCATCAATGACCACATCCCTCGCGCCATCCACATCGTTGGCGACAATGGGTCTACCCGCACTCATCGCCTCCAGAAACGCCAGGGGCAAACCTTCCCACAGCGAGCTCATCGCCGTGATCGTCAATATGGACAAGATCCTGGCTACGTCATTTCGATAGCCCAGTAAGAACAACTTCTCTTTGAGATTAAGCTCGTCGATTAATCGCTCACATTCAGGGCGTAACGAGCCATCGCCGACGACCAGAAACTGCGCCTCTGAATAGCTCTCGGCGACCAGGGCAGCGGCTCGAATGAAATCCAACGGATTCTTCTGTTCATCTAGACGACCGATCATCCCCACCAGTTTGCAGCCCGGATCTAAACCCAATTCTAAACGCATCTGACGATCGTCGGCTGGCTCCCGGAATCTTTCCAGGTCGATTCCGTTGTAGATCAAGGTGAATTGATCTTCTTTACCGATGCGATGAGCTAACCCCTTTTGAACGTCCGGTCTACATACGGCGATCATGCGCGTCGTAAATCGGGCGCAAAGCCGCTCCAAATTCAGATAGAGCATCCGAGTCCACCCCGGCATATTTTGGTGTAATCCCCAACCATGAACATGATGAATGATCACAGGAACGCCCGCCGTGAATGCCGCCAACCTTCCCACCACCCCGGCGACCGAGGAATGCGTATGCACGATATCATATTTCCCCTGCACTAAAACTCGCCGAATGTCTGCAACCGCCTTCACATTCACAATCGGGTTTATGTGATTAATCAAACTGGGTAGAACTCGAGTAGGGATGCCCTGTTCAGTCGCCAGGTGCGTCACATCCGTTCTACCCGGCGGGATTGGACCTGTTAGGATCTGTATATCAAAGTCAGGATGGTTATTGAAATGGCTTGCGATATCCAAGACGACGTTTGTGGCGCCGCCCGCCGCCAACCCCGTGACGACCAACAAGACACGGATCTTCCGAGGAGCAACGAGTGATGGTTCCTGACTATGCACATCCTGAACTGTTTCATTGAATACTTCCATGCTAATCTCTTGGCCTCCAAATCCGTGTGTAATCCGTGCAATCCGTGGGCAATCCGTGTGTGATCCGTGCAATCCGTGGGAAATCCGTGTTAGAGCGCACTCCAAATCGCTTTTTTGACTTCCAGAACCGTCCGATCAAACGGCTGATCCGTATTAACTTTGTACACCGGCGTTTTCCCAAACTCCAGGCTGGAACTTCGAGCATGCCGCCGGCGAACGTAATCCTCTGGTTCCTGTTTGCCACGGGTGGCATTCCTCGAAACGGTCACCTCCAAAGGAGCACTAAGGTAGATAACCAGGTCCGCCGGGGGTATCTCCCTGTACAATCGTGCTTCGATCTGGGCTAACCAGCGGCGAACCGAATATCGACTTGGGGAAGCGGGTAAGTGCGACAATTGGGGACTATCCGGGGCGCCGCTGAGCAAAGATGGATATCGATCGCACAACACAATATTCCCGTTCGTCGCTCGGCCAAACGCTCGAGTGAGTAATGCCCGGCGATCGTAGGCAAGAAGGGCAGAACGGATGGCAAAGATAAGCGGGTAATCTTTCCGTGATGGCTCCGATTGCTCCTCAGAGGCATACTGGGTTTCCACGTGGGTCGATCTGGAGGATGGGAGGATCGAGCGTAAGGCCGGCACCAGTAAATTGGGGACAAGGCTAAGGAGTGTTGATTGTGGTTTACCTGCATGGATCTGTTCGACAGCAAAGTGCTCGCCGAGCCAACCTCTCATTTCAGCCAGGAGCGTGGATTTGCCGGTTGCTTCTGAACCCACAAAAGCAATAACGGCGCCCCCACCCCGAGGGACCATGCCCTTATGGGATCGGGTCAGGCGCCGAAAAAGCATCGTTGTAAATTTCTGAGCCCCGCTCAACCAGGCCCGAAGGAATGAATGCCTGGCATACCGTCTAAGTTGGGAGCGGAGTTGACGGCCGAGGCGAATACGGCGAAACAGGGGGGCTGGAGACTTCAAGGCCGCGACACACTCAGAAAAGAGGTCGGTATCAAGCCATGGCAGCCAGCATTTGACGAAACTTAAGGTTTCATCGATGGAGTCGGTTTCCAGTAACCAGTCGATTTCCTGCTGCACCTGTTTCCAGTATCTGGCAAGTAATACCAGTTCCATCACTGAAGTATGTTTTAGCATCATCCGCACGGTAAAAACCACGAGTTCAGCGCTTTGGGTAGGCGCCCGCACAGAGTCTACTTCCCGCGTATTCTGTAATAGCATTTCCTCTATAGGTAATCGATTATTTTTGGTCAAACTCTCGCCGGTGATAACCCGAAAATAGGCATGCACATGCACCAGAACGCCGCTTTCTTCGTCAAGCGCATAATAATGCTCCACCGAAGGGAAAGCCTCACCCGTTGTGGTGATGGCCGGTCGAAAATCGTGTTGACCCAGTATCGCTCTAAACAGGCTGGCATCTTTTCGATGAACGAGCAAATCAATGTCTGTTTGGCCTGCCAGCGCTTGGGCCAGTGCCAAATTGCTCTTCCAATGACAGTATCTTATTCCGCTTTTATTCAGTTCTTCAACCAGGTGACTAATCTTAGCTAACATGCTTGTCTCCCATAACAGATGCCGGCCCGATTCGCCCGGCGGGAATCGTCGAAATTGGCTCGCCGCCCGCTTCGTCATTCAGGATGAATGTGGCAACACGATCAGCCACAGCAGCACGCTCACCTTCACTGGCATCAGGGTTTGCCACGATCAAGACCCGATCTCGAATCCGTTGGGTCTCGACGAGTCGGTCAAACATGTCGGCCGCGCGGCTAACATATTTCTCGACCAGCATTTCATCCTTCGATCTCATCTCCTTGCGCGCATCGCTTCGCTGGAGCGAGCGCTGGACCAAACACTCCACCGGAGCCTTGACATACACGACCAGATCCGGCAAGGGAACCAGACTGGCGAACTTCTCGATGTCCTCTTGACTGGTGATGGCACGAGTAAAAACAAACAAAAGGTGTGCCGATAGAACCGTGCCCTCGTCCACGAGAACGATTCGATCACGTTGGTAGCGTTTGACGATTTCATACGTCCCGATCTTCCGCACGATACTTCTCAGATAATTCAAGGTAAAGAATGTAGTACTCTTGTGACGCGCCAAGACTTTTAGGGCAAAAACAGCAAATGCTCTATGCCGGTACAGGGAGCCGACGAAAAAAGGCAAGCCAACAAGATCCTGAATTAAATTTCGAAGCGTAGGATGAGTGACACGCCGCAAGCCAAGCAAGTCCGCTACGAGATCGAAGGAGGTTACCGCCTGCGCTTGCTCGGCTAACCTGCGCTGCACCTCTGAGATCAGCGTTGTCTTCCCCGCCCCGGTGCTGCCAATGAACTCAATCATCATTTTGCACCTTGACCATACCGGAATACTCGCCGATCCGTGTCATCCGTGGGAAATCCGCGTGACACCTTCTTGTTTTCTCCAGCAACTCAAATCGATTTGCAAGCACTCTTCCAGTTCATCAAATTCATCCTGATAGGTCTGGCTAAGCTGTCGCTTCAATTCCCCATTAAGCGGTGGCAGCGAGCTTCCTTTTGCCAAGACTCTCTGAATGCTGGTTCGCATGACGAAATCGACAACCGGCTCTAAATGCCACCTTCTCAGCTGGCGTCCTGTCTTCGCAACAATACCGTACAGGAATTGGAATGTCGGTACGCTGCTTGTATTAACTTTACCGCTCCCGGCAGATGCAGGAAACTTATCCACATCAATGTCCAGGAAATCTGCCAGGGTTTTCTTAGTTTTGAAGATATCGACAACGGCATTCTCAAATAACAGGGCTAAGATTTGGCTTCCATCAAAATAGCGCAAGTACCGCTTAAGATAGCGACTATAGAATCCTCTTTCCAGCGCCCTGGGCCGGGCAGCTAGAAAATCCTCAAACGAGCCTCGATAGTTCCTTCTCTGAACAAAAAAACCGTACTGCGAATACGCTCGGTTAACGGGATGCCTCAACATCACTATCAACTTGCTCTTGGGCAGTGTGGTGAATATTCGCTCTGGGCACTCGTCACATTCAAGATATTGGGGTGAGATCTCTCCGATAGCTTGATATTTGTCAGCCTGCTCTGGTGGAGGGAATAATGTCTCATACCAGCCAAGACCACGTTCATAATACTGATCGAAAAAGTTAATTTCGTCACGAAGGGTGGGCGTATACACATTGGGATGGCTGGCCAGCAATGTATTCAGCCAGGTTGTGCCAGCTCGCGGCGCTCCGATGCCCAAAAAGGTAGGTAATGTCATCGGTAAGGTTTATTCCTTTTGAATAATTACGTCTCCCGGAGTAAAGGGACGTGGCGGCCCGTTATCTGAGCATAGATTTCCGCGTACCCGGCATGCATAGTGGGCAGGCCAAATCGCTGCTCAACGAGCTTTCTGCATTCTTGACCTATCGCCATTCTCTCGGAGATGGGCATCTCTCTAAACTTCTTGATGGCTCGAGCAAAGCCCGCTACGTCATCCGGCTCGATCAGGGGAATAAAGTCTACACCTTCGGCGATCTCGCGGTGCGGCGGAATATCGGAAAGTAGAACCGGGCAGCGACAAGCCATCGCTTCGAGAACTGCAACCGGGAGTCCTTCTCCACGCGAGGTAGAAATAAATAGATCCGCGCTAAGTAAACGTTCAAATACTTTCTCGCGCGGAATCAATCCCGTAAACTCTATTTGATTTTCAAGACCCGCCTCCCTGCTCTTCGTGATAAGTGAGTGTCGCAAGGGACCGTCACCCATATATGCCAGGCGGCTGGTTGAATCGGAGCTCTGTCGAAAGGCGGCTAAAACAGAAAAAGGGTTTTTGATGTCAACCAATCGGCTAATGGCTGTGATTGTAAAGTCACTCGCCTGGAGAGGTCGTTGTCGGATGTTCGCTGCAACGCGGTCAACACGGGCTATATCCAGACCATTTCGAACAAAGCAAAGCCTGGCACCGGCTAGCCGCTTGAAAAAAGCAGGGAAGCTATCGTAACTTGCCTGGCTACAACAAACCACCCTTTGAAAGCGGGCAAAAACCGGTATAAACATGAGTCGGTTTCTCAGCTTGAAGTTGGGATAGCTGTCATGGACAGTAATGACTGTAGAGGGCGCAAATTTTCGGTAGGAGAATAGAGTCGCTAGGAGAAATAAGAACCCAACGTGGGGCGAATGGGCGTGAATAATATCATATTCTTTGGCATGCAGGGCAGCTTTCAAGGCGCCAAAAAAGCCTGTTACAGAACCGTTGCCCTCAAACAAGGTAATCGTTCTTGGGGGGGTGATATCTGATCCAAAATAGGTGCATATTGTAATATCATGCTCCTCAGCCCATGGTAAACAAAATTGGTTATAAGGCGCACTGGTCTCTCTTACCGCCAGGATAATGCGCAAGATGCTCAACCTTCCTTTTGACTTATGCATGGTAGAGTTTCTCCTTTTCGCTCTGCAACCTGAGCACCTGACACCTGAACACCTGACACCTGAACACCTGACACCTCAACACCTGACACCTCTTAGGCCCGACCATTCAACAAAAGGCCGACGTACTGATCGACCACAGCTTCTAGGGAATAGGGATGCCAGCTTTCTTCGGTTGGATGCGGCGTCTTACCCGCCAAACCCGCTTCAATCGCCTGGGTCAGGGCTGTTACATCCCCAACCGGTACCAATGAGCCGTGTTGCCCATCGGCCAGGATTTCCCTGGGGCCACTTGGACAATCCGTCGCAATGATGGGTTGACCGCAGTAGAGCGCTTCGATGAGGACCGTCGGCAAACCCTCCCATCGCGACGAGAGGACGTACAGTGAGGCCCGGCTCATGTAGGCGTAGGGATTTTCCACAAACCCTGGCAGGGCGACGTCATCTCCCAGGCCAAGCTGGTTCGCCAATGCCTCCAGCGCCGGGCGGTCTGGCCCTTCGCCCAAGATGAGCAGCCGGGCTGGCCGTGCCTGGCGTACCTGGGCAAAGGCCCGCATGAGCGTGGGAAAGTCCTTCTGTTTGGTCAAGCGACCGACCGCCAATACGACGGGCGGTTGACCGGCTTCAAACCATGGGTAATTCAAGGGCGCCCGCGCCTTCTCCCGCACCTCAGGCGTCACGACCGGGTTGTACAGCAACTGAATTCGCTGGCGAGGAAGCCCTGTCATCTGGATCAAGTCGTCGACCACCCCTTGGGAGTTGCCGATGACGTAATCGGCCCAGGGGTAGAAGCGCTTGACCAGGTGCAGCACCATTCTTTGGCGCCGTCGGGCCGAATTGCGAACCGAGCGCGATAGGGTGTTCTGTTCATTGACCAGCACCCGGCTGGGAATGCCGGCCAGGCGTCGCGCCCAGACGGCGACGACGTTAGCATAGTTCAGCGCAGAGATCAACGCCTCGGGCTGCTCACGCCGCAGGTAGCGCACCAGAACCGGTAGACTCAGCAATACCCGTGAAGCCTTCAGGTCCACGAGCCGGACCGACTCGTGAACCTGGCTCAGATACGGCCCTCGAGCCTGGGCTAACACCAGGTCTACGGCATGCCCACACCCGGCCAGACCGTGAGCCAGATTGAGCATGGCACGTTCGGCGCCGCCTCCACTCAAGGAAGGCAGAAAGATCGCCAATTTGGTTTCCCCATGAGCTGTCATTTCAGATAATCCTCTTCGCTGCGCTCAGAGTCAGGGCTTCGGCGCGGCCCCTTCGGGTGATCAATCCGCCGCCACCAGACCGCCGGATGGGTCACGCGAAGCGGAGCGGGAGCAGGTGCGAATAACAGGCTCAGAAACCTATCCGGCCATGCCATAGCACGCGTCTCAATGCCATGCCATGCACGGCATGGAGACGCATGCTCGGAATTACGGACAGGCTCTAAAGCCGCTTACGGTGAGGCTTTCATCACGATGGGCATGAAAATGCCATAGTCGTTGTCCAAGATGGTCAGAGTCGCGCTGAAGGGTCCGCCCAACACGGCGTCGTTAGGATCGCTCAGCGTCAGGTTGATCGTTTCGTTCGCCTCGTGGAGCGAGTCCGGAAGGATCGTCACGATGAACGTTTGGCTGGTTTCGCCAGGCGCAAAGTTCAGCGTATCGCTCGCGGCGATGTAGTCGCTGCCGGCCGTCGCCGTGCCGCCGCTGGTGGCGTAAACGACGGATACACTCCTCCCTGATGGCGCGCTGAGGGTCACCGTGATGGTGGCGATGCCCGCGCTCTCGTCGACGCTGTAGCTCGCGGCACTGAACTGCACGGTCGGCGTGGGGTCGTCGTCCACGATAGTCAGCGTCGCGGCGACGGGCGTGCCGGGTGTGGCTTGGGCCGGATCGATCAGCGCCAGGTTGACGGTTTCGTCTTCCTCGTCGAGCGTATCCGGCAAGATTGAGACGGTAAAGGTCTGGCTGACGTCAGACGGCGCGAAGGCCAGCGTGCCACTGATGGCCGTGTAGTCGCTGCCGTCCGTCGCATTGCCATCGCCGGCGGCATAGGTCACCGTGATGGGCAGACTGGACGCGGCGCTCAAGGTGGCGGTGATCGTGGCCGTCCCGCCGCTTTCGCTTACACTGTAGGCGCTGCTGCTGAACTGCACGGTTGGCGGTTCGTCGTCGTCTGTGATCGTGAGCGTGGCGATATCGCCGCCCACCCCAAGCGAGGCGTTGTCCGGGTTAGACAGGATCAGGACGACAGTTTCGTCGACTTCGTCCAGGCTGTCTGGCAGAATGGTCAGCGAAAAGCTCTGGCTGGTCACGCCGGGGGTGAAAGTCAGCGTCCCGCTGATGGCGATATAGTCGCCGTCGGCCGTCGCCGTGCCGCTAATCGTCGTGGCGTAATCCACCGTGATGGTTAAGGCCGACGTGGCTCCGCCGAGGACGACGTTGATCGTGGCGCTGCCGTCGCCCTCGTCCGCGCTGTAGGTCGTCGGGCTGAACTGTACGGTCGGCGACGAGTCGTTGTCCACGATCGTCAGCGTGGCGCTGATGGGTATGCCGGGTATCGCGCCGACGGGGCTGCTCAGGGTCAGGCTGACGGTTTCGTTCGACTCAAAAGTTGCGTCGTCGACAAGCGATACACTGAACGTCTTGCTGGTCTGGCCGGGGTTGAAGGTCAGTGTGTCGGTCACAGCCGCGTAGTCGTCGGGGCTTACGGCTGTGCCGTCACCGGTGCTATATGTCACCGTGACAGGTAACGATGATACTGTATTGAGGGTCACCGTGATGGTGGCCGAGCCGGCGCCTTCATTCACGCTGTAGGTTGAGGCGCTGAGCTGCACGCTGGGCGGCTCGGTCGTGAAGCTCCAGACTTCGGGCGCGCCAAACAGCGACAGGTTGGTCGAATCCTGGATGCTGGCGCTCAACGTGACCGTGTGACGGGTGTTCGCGCGCAGGAGCGCGTTGGGCGTGAACGTGGCGACGCGCGTCGCGCTGTCGTAGCTGACTGTGCCCGCCACCGGGCCGCCGCTTCTCACCACGCTGAAGTGTGTGGTGTTCAGGGTGGGCGCCTTCATCGGCTTGCTGAAGGTCGCCTGCGCCGTCGAGGTCACCGGCACGCTGGTCGCGCCTCGCTCCGGCGACCGATCGGTGACGACCGGCGGCGGATTGCCCAGGACGTTGTGAACGTAGACCGACCCGTTGCGGTCGTCGGAGGCCAGGACGACGATGCCGGTCGTGCTGATCACGTTCTGCTTCGTCGTCGTCGCGTTGTTAATCTTGTCGTACACGTTGTCCCGGATAAGGTCTATCCCGCAGTTGCCGGTCGGGAAGCTCATCGCCGAAAGCGGGGCGGTGATAGCCGCCGATTTATAACAAATCTTGCTTGCAGACGGAGTGTCGGTGACGAAGACGTACACTCTGTTTGCGTCTTCGTCGATCAACACGATGGGACGCGTGTCATTGTCTGCCTGCGTGCTGTAGGGATGGGCGGAAAAGGTACCGTCGACATCCCGCGCGACGAGGGCGATTTGCGTGTCGGACGGAACGGTCGCATTCGTCTTGATCGCGGCGAACACCTGGCCGGAAGAAGTGGTCTGCAGCGATCTCAGGCTGATGTGGTCGTCGCTCGAATCGGGCGCGCTGATGGCCGCCTGCAGCGTCCAGCCCGCCTGGGCGTTCGAGTTGCTATCGTCGTGCGTCGCGAAGTTGAGCGTGTTGGAGAGCTGGTTAGACCACATGATTCCGATCTTGGGACCGTCATTGTCTCGGAAGGCGACGATGGACGCGATATCGTCTGTTAGGACGTGCGTCCCGGTAAGGGGCAAGGTGAATGGTGTTCCCCAACTCAAATCGTTGCCCGCGGTGGTGGCGTTTACGTAGACTTGGAAATCAGTGGTGCCCTGTGGCCTGGACACGTAGGTGACCCACAACCGGCCGGTAGAATCTTTTGCCAGCACCAGGGTTTCCGTCCGGTCTTGATTGACCATCACTGGAAAGCCGCTATCCAGTGAATACGTTTGCGCTGCCTCATCGTAGCTGTAGCGATATAACCGTCCCCAATTTCCTGACCCACTTATCTGCGAACTGTTCACGTCGAACACGTGCGAGACAACGTAAAGTTTGTTGGTGGTTGCGTCCCACAGTATATCGGCCCTGGAGTCCGGGCGATCGTCCAGCACGACGCCGGTGTCGCGCCAGGTTTGCGTCCCCCAGTCCAGCCAATAGATGTGGTAGTCATCCGCGTCTCGGTTGTACAGGCTGCCCCACCAGAAGCCGTCATTCCACCACAGCTTGCTCTCCGGCTTCTCGCCGGTTGGAGCAGTAATAGTCACCGGGGTGCCTGTGATGGGCTGATAGGTGAAATCCAGGTATCCCACATTCAGCGGGACAGACGGATCGGCGTGCGCGACCGAGATCAGTCCCCATACTGACAATATCGCCAGCGCCGCTAAGCCAACGGCGGGCAGCAGGCGTAGTAAACGTCCTCGAAGCTCTATGGGGTGTTGCATGTGTATTCTCCCTTCTCAGATATGGTTGGCTAGCAGCCTGTCGGAGAACCCCGTAGCATAGCGCCTTGTGCGCGTTCTGCCCAACGCCCACGAGGGGCTGGGCTACCTCTCCGACAACCTGCTACGTTCCATTGAGCCAGACAGACAGATCCCGGTCCAGCAGTGCCTCCAGCTTGAGAATGTCTTCGCGATACAGGTCCAGCAGTTTGGCCCGCACATCCGCTGGAAGTTTCGGGGGGGCCTTCAGGTTCTGTTGCCGAACTCGTTTAGCCATCTGTTGCACGCTCTCGGGAAGCAGCGACTTGGCGGTGCGGATCAGGATCGGTTGATAGAATAAGCGGTTTAACAATCTAATTTTCGGAACCGCCGCGGGATTGTGCCTGATGGACGTGTCGGGCAGGAAGTTCGTGTCCACGCCCAGGAAATCGAACAGATCGACGACCACTTTGGCCGGATCCTTCATGAATTCTTCAAAAATGTAGATCTTGATCTGATGCCTTGGAAAGATATCGAAATATCGTTTCAGCCGCTTGGAGTAGAATCCTTCCCTGACGTGACTCGCTTCCGGCGTCAATTCCTCGTCGATACGCAGCACCGCCTCTCCCCTCCGCGTACGCATCAGAAAGCCGGAAAAAGCCCGATCGGCCGGGTTACGCAAGCTCGCCACCAACTTCACGTCCGGAATGCATGCGTGGATGCGCCGCGCGGCGGTGGGACAACGGAAATACTGTGGCGAAGCCTCCCCGATGGCGATTTCATCGGAGGCTCCCGTAAACAACGCCTCATACTCCTCAAAGGTTTTTGCCTGAAAGTGCCGAAGTGCGGGTGGGTTGCCTTCGTCTGTCCACTTCCAGTCACGCGCATCTTCGTACCCAAAAAAGTTGGTTCCCTTGATCGGGCACATAAAGACCTGAGGATGCTGATCGAGATAGCGGTAAAGCGACGTCGTTCCCGCTTTGGCCACGCCGATAATCATGAAGTTGGGCAAGGTCATGATGTTGTTCCTCTCATACAGGATACGGCTTCTCCTTTGCGTCGGGTGGCGATTTGCTGCGTTGGGTGTCTGGTATGGCTTGAGCTTTAGGCTCATCACCCCGAGCAAGCGCTGCCGCTTCATCGCGACGCCTGATGAGGGCCGCGCTCGCGACGACCAAACTTAGAAACAGCCATGTCGTCTTCCTATCCTCCCAGGTCAGGGCAGAAGCGCCGATGGCCCAAACCGCGAGAAGGGTAAGCCAGAATCTTTTATCCCACTTAGGCTGGCCCCACGCCTGCATAACGGCAATCGTCACTATGATTCCAAATAGGGCGAACCCGATCAGCCCAAGCTCAACCAGGACCGATACATAGGAGTTGTGAGCGACCTTACCCAGGCTATTCACAGAACGATACATGTTACTACCGACACCTAGAAGCGGATGTTCTGCAAAGGAAGCCAGGCCCTCAGCCCAATTATTGGTGCGATTATGGAGATCGCCCTCGGTCAGTTCGGGGACCGTCGTACTGAACCGCTGGAAAGATTCCAATGTCTGAACATAAGGTAGCAAAAAGAGGAGGGCCGACGTCAAAAACAGAAAAATCGCAACCCGGGCCGCGAGTCGAAGACGGGTCAGCGAGGCAAGGCCAAACGCCATAGCAGGTATCGTGGCAATCAGGGCTGTACGCGTGCCGGATAGGGAAACACCCAGCAAAGCGGCCGGGATGTAGGCGTAATTGACCAATTTCAACAAGCGGCCCATTTGGGTGGCGCTCATTGAAGCGGCAAGGTGCCAGGCCACGGGCATCCCTAGAACCATCATGAACGCGAATCCGTCTGGGTTCGTGTCACCAGAACTGAAGCGTTGATAACGAGGATAAAAAACGTTGCCGGCAAAGTAGTTGGCAATTGCACTCCCAATGGCTACATAAGCGCCCAGAATGTACGCTTGCAGTCCGGCCAATAGAGCTGTTCGTGTGGTGTAAAGATCCCACAAAATGCAGACCATTCCGAGCAATTGAACATAGGACCCCGCGTGAGCTACCGTCTCGTTAATATCCGCGCTCCAAAAAGCGCTAACGGCGTTCCACAACACGAAGAGAAAGACCGCAATCTGAAATGGGCCAGGTTTGCGGAATTGTCCTGTCATGATAATAGTCGCCACCCAAAAAGCGGCCACGACAAGCCCGATGGATTTGGCTACGGCGCCCAATCCCGGAAGCTCCACGCCTTCCCAAGGAATGATAAAGATAAAAACCAGTGACAGCGCAAATGCGATAGGTCGCATGGTTAATGTCCCCCAAGAACACAAATGGATGGGGTCGCCACAGGTTTTGTTCTCCGTTGAGACACGCTCATTCAAGCAACCCGGCGAACTTCGAGTGTGCCAATGCTTCCTTGACCTCCTCGTAGTTACTGATCACATCGCGATGCCCCCCCCACCTGATCTTGGCGACATTTGATCGGGGCACATGCTCCTCAGGCCTGATCGAAAGAAAATCCCAGATTAGACGGAAATGAGCCTGGTCGCGAAGCAGGTCCTCGTAAGCAACTTCCAGATGAGGCATTCTGCACCAGCTCAATAGCTTTCGCGCTATGCTTTGCTGTTTTTTTAGCCACTCTAATTGCCTGATGAGGTTTTCAGTATCCAGCTCGACGCGTATATCATCGGGCGCTGAGGGTCCTACTAACAGATGTGCCTGGCCTATTTTCGCTTTGACCGCATAAGAGAGCACAACATCCAGGTGATTTCGGCGAACAAGATGGACCACACGAATGTGATGCCTCATAAGATAGGCCAATATTTCCGGATAGCAGCCCAGTTGCACGTACATGAGTTTGAAGCCAACTGCGCCGGGCGTGCGGTATAGCGCATTGAGATATGAAAAGACAGAAAAAGGGCGAAAGCTCAGACCCTCGGGTTTGGTCTCAATAAATCGAGGGCGGGCAAAATCGGAATCCCACCTTCTTTCTGAGACCCTGGCTCTGGGCAGAAATAATTCCCCTTGCGCTGTCACGTTTGGAAGGCTGTTCAGCGTACTCATCACCCAAACCGATCCACTTCGATTTGTGGTGAGAACGACGAACTTGGACTCTACATCGTCTATCATTTCAGTATATGTCCCATTTTCCGTAACGACTCAACCCACGTCATTGCGAGACATCCATTGACCTAAACAACCCTGACACCCTTTCGATAGAGATACAGCAGGGGCTTATAGAGCATGTATTGTTTCAGGCGGGACAGGGTTATATTCCAGTCATTAAAGTTGTTGCGCCTGGTTTGCTGGTACTCCGCCACATCGGCCTGAAGCGAAGGGCCATATTCTTGTTGGAAAGCTGGGTAGTACTCTTGTCTGACAAAGTTGTAAAGCTCCAGGTCTGCCTGGTTGGCTTCGATGAGGTTCTGCCGGTTGCTCTCCTTCGAGAGCAGGCTTTCGGCCAGGGTATTGTCGCGCGCCACGTTGACCCGCTTATACGAGATATTCAAATCATTGGCCCTGAGCGCCTTCAACAACACCATGGATTCGTCAAAACGCTCAGTCAAGCCGACGAAAATATGCTTGGTCTGAAGGATGCGGATGGCTTCGGCCGCATCAGCTACACCGGCGATCCGCTTCGTTTGGTGGTTGCGCGTCCAATCCCTCTGAATCCACTCTTCAAAGGCGAGGTGTTTCTTCCTTCGATATTGCACATTATATTGAAAACGGGATGCGCACGTCTTCAGGGGCTCACGCATGAACGTGAAATACTTAAACTGCGTGCCGTTCTCCTGCAAATCGACATAGCCGGTGACGCGATGCCCGCCGATGCTTTCCAGGTTGGGGTAAAACCTGCGCAAGCGTTGCAGATCGTAGGTCGAAAAGGGCGGGTCTGTCCCCGGGGCGCGCCAGGGCTCTACCTCGCAGTGACGAAGGCCAAAGGAACTACGCAGAATGTAGCGGACCGTGCGGCCCGCGGTTTTATTAATATGGATAAAGACAAGCATAAGGTACCCCTAGAAATTAACAGCAGCCAGACGGCAATTGCCTTGCCTACCTGATAGTGAAATCATGAGAAGCTAAACTCAATCTTTCGCTGCGTTTCAAGTCACAGGCGGCCAGTACTTCATCTGCAGTTTGCTCGATAGATGCCTGGCTGGTATCAAATGGAAACAGCGTTGGCCTTCCGTAAGCCGTCAATTTCGCCAGTATCTGCTCATAAGACGTCCGATAACGTATCAAAAATTCATATGCTTCTCGTTCAGACTTGCCTTTGACAGCGTGCCGTTTATTACGCGCATTGATACGTTCCAAGAGGATTTTATCCGGTGCGTCAAGCCAGATTACAATATCCAAGGTGAAAGCCCATTGCTCGAACATACTGTGCCACCAGTGCTCAAAACCTTGGCTTTTGAGCTTTTCGGGGCCAAATGCATTTAGCTTGGCTAACTTAAAAACCGGCCCGTGATCCAGAAGAATCAGTGTGCCATCGTTCGAGGCTTGTCGTCTTACAACACGAGGCCACGCCCTTAGATAGACCATGGCCTTAATTTCGTCCCAGGTGAACCATCTACTAGATCGACACCGACGAAGAAATAATGGCAACAAGAAAGGAACATTGCTGACGAAGATGGGAATGTGCTCCCTCTTTCGAAGCTCGAGATCAGCAGCCACCAGGATTTTTCCATCGCGTTGGCTCAGAGCTCGTGCAAGCGTCGTCTTGCCCGCAGCCGCCAGTCCAACCAGCTCCACGACGAGCGGGGGGTTCTGCTTAGCATCTCCATCATTTACAGTTCTGACCATTGTTCTAATTAGCCTGCCAGACGAATCGACCTGTAGGCTGATCACGCTCAACAAGCAGTGCAGTTTCTTCGCGACGACTGGTTAGCGCCGCACTCGCGACGACCAAACTCGGAAACAGCCAGGTTGCCTTCCTATGCTCGTAGGTGAGGGTAGAAGCCCCGAGAGCCCAAACCAAGAGTATCGTCAGCCAGAACCACGAGTCCCACTTGGGCAGGCTCAACGCCTGGATAACGGCAATCGTCAGTATTATTCCAAAAAGGGCGAACCCTATCAGTCCAAGCTCAACCAGGACCGATACAAAGGAGTTGTGAGCTAGCTTGCCCAGGTTATTCACAGAACGATACATGTTAGCACCGACCCCTTGAAGCGGATGTTCTACAAAGGAAGCCAGGCCCTCAGCCCAATTATTTGTGCGATTATTGAGATCACCCTCGGTAAGTTCGGGGATCGTCGTACCAAACCGCTCGAAAGATCTTAGAGTCTGAAGCTGAGGTAGCAAAATGAGGATGGCCGATGTCAAAAGCAGAAAAATCGCAACCCGCGCCCAAATTCTAAGACGGGTCAGTGAGGCAAGGCCAAACGCCATGGCTGGGATCGCGGCAATCATGGCGGTACGTGTGCCGGACAGCGTAATGCCCAACAAGGCTGCCGGGATGTAGGCATAGTTTACCAACCTCAACAAGCCGCTCAGTCGGGTTGTGCTCTTTGAGGCGGCAAGATACCAGGCCATAGGTATGCCCAGAGTCACGATGAATCCGAATCCGTCAGGGTTACTTTGTTCGGAAGGACTGAAGCGTTGATAATAAGTATAATAAGCATTGCCGGAAGCAAAGTTGACGAGCGCGCTGCCCACAGCTACGTAGGCGCCCAGGACGAACGCTTGCAGTCCGCCCAAGATAGCCGCTCGCGTGGTGTAAAGATCCCACAAAACAAAAACCATGACGAGCAGTTGAGCCCATGTCTCCACGTGAGATATCGTCGATGCAGGATCCGCGCTCCAGAAAGTACTGACAGCGTTCCACAAGACGAAGAGGAAGAGCATCAAGTGAAACGGGCTGGGTTTGCGAAATCGACCCGTGGAAACAACGGTCGCCAGCCAGAGAGCGGCTACGGTACCCCCAACAATTCTGGCCGCACTACCCAGACTGGGAATCTCCAACACGCCTTCCCAAGGAATGGAAAAGATGAAAATCAGCGACAGCGCAAATGTGATACGTCGCATGGTTAGCGGCCCTCAAGTACACAAATGGATGGGTTCACCACACGTTGATTCGCCGTCGAGACACGCTCATTCATTGTAGAATATCTCCCTTTTTCCTTAATTTCGATCCAGGTAAACCGAGGCGCACCAGTTCCAGCACCTGGCCGAAGAGTGAGCGCGCCGTCAATCCTATAACCAGCGCATAGGTCAGCACGCCGGCCAACACATACATACACAGCTCCAGGTACAGGTTCAGTGATTGATCCTTAAAGAGGTACTTCAATCCCAATAGGACGGCAACCATGATCAGAGAAGCGGATAGAGATGGCGCAAACTGCCACAGGTAAGTTCTAAGATCAATCTGGATGAGCTTGCGCACGGCAATATAAGATATGGGCGCGAGCAAATAGCCGACCATGACGAAAGCGGCCGCGACGGCCACAATGCCCTGCTGTACGACCAGCAAGAAACCGATCACACTGCAGACAGCCGTCAGGAACATAACACCCAATTCCCACGACGGTTTACCGCAGGCCCTCATCACGCTGCCGTTAAAGAATAACACTGACTGGAGAATGCCGATAAAGGCCAGAACTTGCATGACCGGAATGCTTGGCGCCCATTTGTCGCCAAACAGAGCGAGGACCATTTCTGGCGCCAGGGCGGCCATCCCCAGGAAGACGGGAAAAGCGAGCAGGCTTGTATACTGCGTGACCTTGTAGAAGGCGCGCCGCATCCGTTCCCGATTCTGCTGAAGGCGCGAAAATGTTGCAAACGCCACGGAATTGATAATACCCGTAACGACCCTTATCATCACTAACAGCAGCCGGTAGCCTACGGTGTAATAACCCAGCAAAGTCGGCCCCAAGAAATAACCGATTAGAAAATCATCCGAGCGACGGACGACGGCTTTTAATGCATTGTTGCCGGCGACGGCAATACCAAAGCCGAATAGATCCTTGTAATGCTTCTTGGACACGTTCAAGCCTGGCCGCCAATCACTGACCCGCCACAGCACGATGGCGGCAGCCAGGCCTCTCGCGAGTTCCTGGGCGACCAGACTCCAGACGCCGAACCCGGCGAAGGCCATGCCCATGCCGACCAGTCCACCGACCGTCGTGGCCACCAGTGAGCGGGTCGCCAGGCTTTTGAAGGCAAGCTTGCGTTCGAGAATCGCGATCTGCGTGCTGCTGAAGGCGCTAAGGATGAAGCTAAGTGATAGCACACTCAAAACGGGGGCCAGGCGCGGCTCTTCAAAGAATGCGGCCACCAGTCCAGACGCCGCCATCAAGCCGACTGTCAACAGCATGCCGATCAATACACTGATCCAGAAAGCCGTGTCGAGATGTCCCCGCTCAAGATCGGCGCGCTGCACGATGGCAGCGCTAAGACCCTGTTCCACGAAAATGTCGACAAAGGTTGTGAACACGGAGGCCAGGGCCACCAGGCCAAAAGCTTCTGGAGTCAGCAGGCGCGACAAGATGATGAAAGTAACGGTCGAAATCGCCGCCCTTCCCCACTTTTGGATGACCGACCAAACAACGCCTTTAGCTGCTTTTTCTCGCAAACTCACTTGCTTCAAACCACTCTCCTAGACACGCGCTGAATCGTCGGCTGGATTGCCAAATCCAGGCCAAAACCGGGGATTTGGCAATCCCCTCGGAGCGTTTCCGGATCGACTGAGTCTCGTGATTGATCTACACAACTCTGACACCCCTTCGATAGAGATAAAGCAATGGTTTATAGAGCATATAGTGCTTCAAGCGGCACAGGGTCAAATTCCAGTAATTGAAAGTGTGGCCCTGTGTCTGCCGGTAACGCGCCACATCGGCCTCGAGCGCAGGGCCATATTCGCGTTGATAAGTCGGGTATAACTCTTGTTTGACGAAGTTGTAAAGTTCCAGGTCCGCCTTCTGGGCTTCGATGAGCATCTGCCGGGTGCTATCGGTCGAGAGCAGGCGTTCGGCCAGGGTATTGTCGCGAGCCACGTTTACCCGCCTATAGGAAATGTTCAAATCATTGGCTCTGAGCGCCTTCAACAACACCATGGATTCATCGAAACGCTCGGTCAAGCCCACGAAAATGCTCTTATCTTGAATGATCCGGATAGCTTCAGCCGCATCATCTACACCGGCGATCCACTTCGTTTGGTGGTTGCGTGTCGAATCCTGCTGAATCCACTTTTCAAAGACAAAGTTTTTTTTCCCCGACACTTGCACCTTGTATTGAAAACGGGATGCGCACGACTTCAGGGGGTCACGCATGAAGGTGAAATACCTGAACGCGGTGCCGTTCTCCTGCAGATCGACATAGCCAAAGATGCGATGCCCGGCAATGCTTTTCAGGCCGGGGTAAAACCGGCGCAGGCGCTGCAGATCGTGAGCCGAAAAGGGAGGATCGGTCCACGTGGTCCACGGGGCGTGCCAGGGTTCCACCTGACAGTGACGAAGGCCATAAGAACTGCGCAGGATGTGGCTCACCGTGTTGCCGCCAGTTTTATTAATATGGACAAAGACAAGCATGAGGTATCTCCCAGAAAATTACAGTCGCCGGACAGCATCAAATGTGGCCAGAGTTTTTTCTACAATCTGCTCTACAGTTTCCTGATCGGTATCAAAACGAAGCAGCGTGATCTGACCATCCGTCACAGACTCGGCAATGATCCGCTCTAAGGCCGTTCGGTAATGTGTCAAGTATTCGTATGCCTCTTGTTCACATTTTTCTTTGATCGTGTGCCAGTGGTCACGGGCATGAATGCGCTCCAGCAGGATTGCATTGGGCGCATCAAGCCAAATGACGATATCTAAAGCAGCAGTCCATTGATTGAGTAGGCTGGCCCACCATCTCTGATAAGGTTGACTCTTGCTGATTTCAGGCCCAAACTCACGGAGCACTGCTAATCTGTAAATGGGTCCATGATCCAGAATGATCACTCTATCATGATTCGATGCCTGTTGCCCTACAACATGAAGCCATGCCTTTAGATATACCATCGACCGGGTCTCTCTCCGGTCGAACCATCTGCCCTGTCGGTATTGACGAAGATAAGTCGGCAGCAGAGAAAAGGTATTGCTGATGAAGAATGGAATGTTCCTTGTTTTAGAGAGACGAAGTTCTGGCTGGATTTCTTTACGACGTCGGCTCAGGGCGCGTAAAAGTGTGGTCTTTCCCGCGCCTGCCGGTCCAATGAGTTCCACCACGAGCGGTGGTTTTTCTACAACTGTGTTACTCGTCAACTCGTTATTCACTGTCTGGTCCGAAGCGTTGATGTGATGGTCGCTCTGTTGGAGAGTGGGTGGATTCCGAATGCGCAACTTGCGACGTCAGCAAGAGCTCGTTTTCGGCGGGCATCCAATCGCTCGTCCTGGCGTAATACGCGTCGAGCCGTGCCTTGAGGGCGTCGCAAACCTCCTGGATGGCCGGATCAATGCCCGGCCACGGGTGCTTGCCCACCGAGCTTGAGAATATGCCATCGATGATCTCGGGATCATAGGGGAAGCCCAGGAAGTCGAAAATCCTCCGAAATGTCTTCTCCTTGTTCAGGACGGTATCCTCGTACTGCACGATCAACACGCGCGGATCCATGTGAAGGTTGAGATCGAAGTAGAGCTGGTTGCGCATGTACCAGTAGAGACAGGCGCCGTCCTCCTTGGAGAGATCCTCGCGAAAAAGCTTTCCGAGGAGCCGCACCGTATCGGCGCTGATACGCTTGCCCCGTGCGCCGAGCCTCTCCAGCTCGCCACGCGCAACCCAACGCGCAAGGTCGTTGAGGTGGTATCCCCACGGCTTGCGGGCGCTGGAGTTCGCGACATCCTCGTAGCGGCGGTAGACCCAAATCGCCCGCGCACCTTCGAACCGTGAGAGCAGATCATCGGTGAATTGGGAATCGAGGATGCTCCCAAAGCTTACGATGGGGGCCGGTGTGCGACGGATCAACCACTCGATGATCCGATCCGCGCGGAGGTAGTAACCGTTGAAGGCGAGGCTGAATTCGCTCTCCTGATAGGCCCAGCCATGAGGGGACTTGCCGATGGCTGCGCATACCATGTTGGTCCCGGAACGATTGCAGCCTACGACAAAGACCGGGAGCTTCTTCGTGGTCGGGTGTGGCGTTCGGCGCCGCTCCTGCCACTTGCGTCTACGTTCCAGATCACGGCGTATCAGCTTCCCGATGTTGATTTGCCTGAGCCGCCTGAGGATCCGTTTCCGCCGCATAGCGCCCCCCCCGTCGGGAAAGGTCCGCTGCGCCCGCCTCAAGCCCAGGAAACTGCGGAGGCTATCGGGAGCCTTTTTGTTCATCTGTCCACCTTTTTTCGTCTCCATTCTGTTATGCCTCAGCCTGGCCTTCCTTTACAGCTCCGACCATATTAGAGCCTTTAGCTCAGTCAGCACGTCGGTTTTGGATTGGCTGGCATCAATCATGTGAGCGTCCGTGTGTTCCCAGTTCAGTTCCCATATCTCTGTCGAGCGCTCTCGCACGGAGCTTGCATCCTCGTCGACCTTGCGTTGAACGGCGATCTCCGGATCGACTCGGAGCACGATCAGTAGCTCAGGGGGCGCGATTTGATAGTAGTAGCTTTGGTCTAGCCTGACCAACACCTTGGCCAGTCGACTGGATCGGCGCGGGCTCATAAATCGGTCAGCTTGCGGCCCATCCATGAGCTCTCTGATAAACCGTTCAGCTTGCGGCCCATCCATGAGCTGGAGCTGAGGGAGAGGAAACCGGTCGAGGATGACCAATCCACCCTTGGCGGCAAAACGTCGAGCCTTCACATAGGTCACGTAGCGATCACGGGCTCTACAGACCTCTCGCAGCAACCAGGGATACCCGGGAGATACAGGAGATTTCTGACTAAGCGTCTCTCGAAGAGACGTGTCTACCGGATATAAGCCGAGTAAGTTGCCAATCTTGAGAATTCCTCTGATAGTCATCGTCGTCCACGACCAAGCGGGTTTTCCCAGGTGCACCCGGGTCGTTTCAAAATTCTTCGAGAGCCAGGCGTAGAGCGCATCCACTGCTGTTGACTTACCGGCGCCATCCCCGCCGACGATGGCGATCATGGCGCCCCCACTCTCCAGGCGATATTTAGACGAGGATTTGAAGATGCGCCGGCGGATGGGCAAAGCCGCTCGACGCCACAACTTCAAATAGGACTCGAGTGGCAACCGGCGACGGGCGTTTGCCTGAAGCTGGGTTTGCAGCCGCTGCCCGGTTCTCACGCGCGTCCAGATGGAACAAGCCGGTTGCAGCGCCTGGATACACTTGTTAAACAACTCAACATCTATATAGGGTAAATGCCGTTTCAAGAGGTCATGCACGCGCTCCTGGTTAATTCGGGCCTGTAAGTAGGCCAGCTCTCGTCGTTCGGCGCTTTTCAATCTTCCCTCGCGACCAAGAAGCGCGTCCCACGTCGCATGTTTGAGTACCATCCGAATGACGAAAACGATGAATTCAAACTCAGGTGCAGGAACTTTGAACAGCTCACCCTGGACGGCCGACTCAAGGTACGGCCCCTCGATCGGAAGGCGATAATTCTTGGACAAGTCATGACCCAAAATGAGTTGATAATGGGCGTGAACATGTGTCAATCTATCGGCCTCTTCATCATAACCGAAGTAGTCCTGAACACCAGGCATCTGTTTTTCTGCTGGAGCCTTGGCTTGCTTAAACCCCAGTCGATATAAGATTCCGGTAAATCGTGGGATATCAGCCCGACTCACCAGGAGATCGAGATCGTTGTCACCGCTGGCCGAACGGTCAAGCGCGTTATTACTTTTCCAATGACAATAGGTGATTCTTTCCGCCTCTAACGCCTGGCATAGCCTACGGATGAGAGCCAGTGTTGGCGGCTCATCGGCGATGCTCTTTTCAAGCAGGCCACCCAAATGGCCCGAGATGTCCGTGTGACGAGTGCCCAGTTGGGTCACGGGTATAGGTTGTTCATGATTCATCAGTGTTCCTATTCTTCAAAAACCTGTTCGCCGTTTTTTACCGCATCTAGAACGATATTTGATATTTCGGGGCGCATAAACCAGCCAGGCGGCCGCTCTCCTCTCAAAAACATTGCTCTCGCTTGCGAGCCACTTATTAAGCGTAGCTTATCGCTTTCGTCACCAGGCAAATGACCATTTTCATGTACATACCTGTTTAGTTTTTTCGAGTAGTGAATCTCATTGAATCTCACGATCTTCATTCCCAAATCAGGATAGTTATCGAATATCATGTGGGAGGCATACGGGCCATAATAATCGCCAACGCCTGTATGGTCCCGGCCAACAATGAAATGACTGCATCCAAAGTTCTTTCGACACAGGGCCGTAAATAGAGCTTCCCTGGGGCCAGCATACCTTGAAAATGTCGAAAACGCAGCAAAGACAACCTTTTCTTTCGGGTAAAAACGCTCTATCATTTTCTCGTAGCTCTTGATAATGTACTCCGGCTTGAAATCTCCGGGTTTCTTCTTGCCGACGACCGGCTGCACAAGAAGGCCATCGCAATTTTCGTCTTCCATGGCTTTTAACTGTATGAATTCATGCCCCCGATGCGGGACATTTCGGGTATGGAATCCAAGCACCGTGGCCCAGCCTCTGTCTTCAAACAGTCTGCGCAGTTGCTTGGGAGTGAGCTCATAGGCTCTTGTTTCTGATCTTCTACCTTTGACCAAATCGATCGGTCCGGCTAACAAGACGGGCTGCATCTCATGAACCATCTTCACCCCAGGATGGTCATGGGAGTCAGTGCCATACATCTTTGTTACCGTATCTTCTTTATCAAAACGGTATTTTTCATTGAGATGAAAGAGGGCCATGACTTCACCCTGCTCATCCGTTAATCCCACGACTTCCCCAATTGATAATTCCTCTGCAGTCTCCTCAGGGACATCCAAGACAATAGGCAGCGGCCACACGATGCCGTTGGCTAACCGCATGCTGGTTAAAACAGAGAGGAAATCTTCCTGACCCATAAATCCGTCTAGCGGGCTGTAGGTACCCACAGCAATTTGCTCAACATCCATTTGCTTATTCTGGTCAAGGTTTATCTTCCGGAGGGAGTCCAGGTAGCTTTTGTCCGGTGGATGAGGCAGAACACGGTTGACCAATTTCCCGCCGTGGGGAGGAATTAAAGACGACGACATATTTTCGAAGAGATAAGGTGAAGACTCTAAGCCTCTAATAAATCCATTTTCCAGGTCGCTAGGCTTACTCCCGTTAACAACGAGTTCGGCATGCTGAATGAGCTTGTTCAGCATGTTAATGCACTCCATCGGGTGTTTGCCAACTGCGGTTTCAGCAGCCAAAGTCAGTCCCAGCGCGCCATCAACAATGGTATTGACCACATCGTGTACCTCTGCCCGAGTTGGCTTTTTTTTCTCAACCATCGTTTCCAACAGGTTGGTGGCAACAAAAACGCCAGTATGGTATCGGCGGGCCTTGTGCACAATGACCTTTTGGGTAAACGGTATTTTCTCGACTGGAATCTCCTTGCTCAGGTCACCTCGATCGATCAAGATAAAATCTGATTTTTGAATAATTTCATTGATATGCTCTAAGGCATCGACACACTCTACCTTTGAAATGATTTTCATCTTGTTTTGGGTAGCTCGTCTGACCTCATCAATGGTAGCCCCAGATCGAACAAAGGAGACGGCGATATGGCTTATCCCCTCTCTCAACCCCAATTCAATGGCCTGATAGTCTTTTGGCGATAAGGGGGGGAGCTGAAATTTCTTCTCGAAAACGGGATCGATGACGACTGCCTTATTGCTGCCAACGAGCCCACCGGTTATCGTCTTGCCGGTAATGTATCCCATTGAAGCACTGGAAACATCTGTAACACGCAAGATCAGCGTATCGAAATCAATGTAGATCAGATCTCCGACGTCCAGTTGTTCGACCACGTAGCCCGGCCTTAAGCACAGTTTTTTCCTGTCGCCAGCAATCTCTTTCGCATAGATTTTTACTTCGTCGTTTTCTTTGAAGGTGATAGACCCCTTCTGTAAATCGCCCGTCCTTATTTGAGATCCCTCGGTATCGATAATGAAAGGGATGCCAACTCTTTTGGATAAATTGATAAAGTATTCCAGGTCTTCCAGGCTGGAATGAGACATGTTGACCCTAACAAAATCGACACCTTTATCCTTTATTTTCCTCAGGTCTTGCTCGGTGTTTGTAGCTGGCCCGAGCGTTACAATTATTTTTGTATGTTTTGTATTGATCATTCTGTCTTTGCCCCCTCGTCACTCGCCTTCGCGCCATCGCGAGAGAAACTGGACCAGCCGAGAAACGTTGCGAGCGGAACTCGGCTGGTTTGATCATTCCTGTAAGTCGCGCCTACACGGCGCTCCTTGCCAACCCGGTATTAAGGTAACTGCCAAAAGTTAGACTCGTGTAGTGGAGTTGTTAGAGTTTCGTAGTAATGTTTGTCTGAAGTTTCGCTGGTTAACGGTTAAGGGGGGACTGAGGGTGGTATTCTCAGTCTTGTGTAAATGAGAGAGGACATCGTATCCTGTGAAGCCGCTCCGGCTCATCATCTCTATTGGTCAGCAATTTTATACACAACTCGATCGGAATCTTTCGAGTTCTCAATTGAAAAATACAATTCGTCTGCGATTTCATTCGATGAGCTTAGTAGCCAGACCTTATGCGTGGCTCCATTGTACTCGATGACTTTGTTCCAGCTTCTTCCACCATCTCCTGTATACATCAATAGACATTTTGTATGAGCCGTGGAAAAAGGCAAAATCGCCCATATCTCATTCCCTGTCTTCGACTTTCTTTGGACCATATTACCTATCGGGCTTCTTCGATAAGGGTCTGGCACTATTCTCTTGTCGAATTTCTCGCCATCTCTTGTCTCGACGATAAAATTGGTCCCGCCCTGATAATCTGTCCCAAATAGCATCTTCTCGTCACTTTCCACAACGGAGGTATACCCTCCCATTTGTATATGGAATCTGTTGACAGGCTTCCATTTGTCAGGGTTCTTTAGATCAGACGAGTTTAATGAACCGCTTACCCATAGTTTTTTGTAGTTATCACCATCTGCCATGAATACCTTGTTGAATAATCTACTGTACTTGACGAGGTGAACGTGCTTGTTAGTTCCTCGCTTTATTAAGAAGTCCGATCTATCCCACGTTTCCCCGTTATCAGAGCTAAAATATAGGTATGCCAGTTTCCTCCAACCGTCCTTGTCCCAAACGTTACCATATTCCCCTATGATTAATGTCCCGTCCGGTGTTTCTGTCATTTCATTATTATGTCTGAAGAAACTTTCCGAAGAACCCAGATCTAATGTCTTTCTAAATGAGTGACCACGATCTGAGCTCTTATAAACAGATCCTTTTACGCATACAAAGATTGTGTTTTGACTGGAAATAAAAATGGACTTAACTGCTTCGGGGAATCTGTTGACGAAAATAGCAGATTTTCCATTATCCATGCTTTTATATAGATCTCGATCATCTGGATATAAACATCCAAAAATCTCCTTATTGTTGTTGATAAATAGAATTTTCCAATTGTGATCAGAGCGAATAATGCTTAGCCCTCGACTTCTGAAAAAACGATCTATTTTTTCGCTGAGATCCGAGCTCTTCAAACTTTCGTTCTCGAACCTTAACGCCTCACTATTGTTAAATTTCAAGTATTGTTGTTTCGGAAACAGTCTTAATCTATGCGATAACTCCCAAACTATGAATGATACAAGTTCGCGAAATTTGCCATATCGATATATGTCACGAGCAAATGAAAATGGATTTTTCACTTTTCTCTCGAATAATACTGAATGTCGTTTGGTGAGTTCGCGTCCCATGGCTATCCTCCTTCTACTTCTTCAATATGAGAGGCAAATACGCGTTGGGCCCTTTGAGGCGCGCCAGAATGATGCCCTTGTCGAACACGCCATGCAGCGACAAGACACGCATCAAGAGAGCATTCATGGCGGCACATGCGCGGCCGGGCTGTCACAGGGGACGCCGCCGCCGAGCGGGGCGAGTTGACAGACCCCCATCGCCCGCTATGCCGTCCGCCAGCGAGGCCGGCTTCACCGCTCGCGCTCGACCGGAGCGCGCGCTGAGGACGGCACCGGCGAGATGAGCGCCGAGCGAGCGCAGGCCCGCCGCGACGCCGCCAGCCGCTTTGCGGACGGTCTTGCCACGGCGCGCGCGGACCGCGCTCCGGTGGCGACCTTCCTGGAGGACGGCGCCGATGATAGCGGCGTCGAGTGCATGCAATCTTTGAGCCGCGTTGCTCGCATCTTTGCGACGGCCTGCGCCAATGCGCTCCACCAGCATCACGCCGTCAACGTGCGACGCCAGGATCAGACTATCGGCGAACGACAACACGGGCGACGCGACGATGATGACCAGGTCGGTCTGGCTGCTCAGCTGCTGGACCAGGCTGACCGCGCGAGGTGAGGCCAGGAGTTCGAAGGGATCGACGGACGTCACTGGGCCGGTGGGTAGAATGGATAGACCGGGCGCCCAGTCGAAGGACACGAGCTCGGGCTGCTCAGAGCGTCCGGTGAGCACGTCGGTCAGGCCGCCTTGCTCGACGATGCCGAACAGTTGGCCGATGGTCGGGCGGTGCAGGTTGGCGTCCACCAGGATAACCCGGCTGCCGGTCTGGGCCAGGGTGACGGCCAGATTCGCCGCGACCTCGATCTCGCCAATATCATTGTCGACCTGCGAGGTGCTGATCAGCAGTGAGCGCAGTAACACCGCATCCGACGATCGGTCGCCACCCTTGAGGAACAGCAGCTTGGTGGTCGCCAAGGCGCGATAGTTCTCAGCGGCGCGTGAGCGGGGCAGCGCCTGAACGATCAGCCGCTGGCGGCCGGCGCTACGCGGCGTCTTGTACCTGGCGATGCTGCCGAGGACCGGCGTGCCCGTCACCTGCGCCCAATCCTCGGCCGACTTCACGGTGTCATTCAAATGCTCGACGACGAAAGCCACGACCAGGGCCAGAAAGAGGCCAACCGCGCCGGACAGGAGCGTATTCAATAGAGTCCGAGGGCGAACCGGAGTGGGATTAGCTTGAGCCGGCTCGACGACAGCTAGGTAATTAGGCTTTTGTTGACCTTCACTAAAAAGCAGCAATTGCGTGTAATTTGTTTGCCAATCGGCAATCAGAACCTCCAAAGCATCGATTTGACCCTGCAGCTCCTGCTTCGTCGCAATGGACGACGCAGCTGCCATCGTCGTTTCCAAATTCACGAGCTTCGCCTGCCCTGCTTGAATGTTCGTCTGCAAGCTTTCAAGCCGCTTGCGCACGAACTCCAGGCGGGAATCGTCCTCAGGGGTCTGTTGGGCCGAGGGACTCTGCAGAATCAACTGGTGCCCAATCTCATTCGCAATGATCTCGGCCTCGTCCGGCGAGTCGGCCTCAACCCTTATTTCAAGTAGCTGGGTGCCTTCCACGAGATTACTTTGCACCCGTTGTCTCAACGCCTGCCACGTCTCATTCAGGTTCAGCCGTTCAACGGCTCCTTGCAATACCGGCTGACGCCGGACAATATCCGCATAGGTTTGAGCCACGAGCTGGCTAGCCTGAATATCCCTCGTGTCCGGATTGGCAATCTGGATAGACTGGCCCACAATAACGGTGGTCGAAGCCTGGTAAACACGCGGCTGCCTTCGACTGACCTCGTAGCCGATGGTGGAGGCCGCCGCCACCGCCAGAATGATCAACCACCACCATCGAATGACGATGGTTATATATCGACGTAGTTCTACGAAGTCGTTCATACTGCACCTCCAAAGTTAGCCATTCGCCGGCAGCCTGTCGGAGAGCCTAGCCGAGGCGGCTCCTTGCGAAGCATCCCGTAGCGCACAGTGATGTGATAGTCGCTGGACCCCACTATGTCGCGTCAACAGAAACGTAAAGGAACACATCGGCTGCGCCTGTCTTCACCCAGGCCAGCCAAGGAACGTTGTGATTCGGACTATATGTTACTATGAAAAAGATAGTAATTTCGTCAGAATTCAGTAGGAATTTTGTGAGAGTCCTGAATCAGGACAGAGGCGAGCACGCCAAACTCATGATGAAGGGGCGTCGACGCTAACTGAAAATGGAATCTTGGTCACACTCAAATCAAACTGATTGTCGAGGTTATACCACTCAACCGTTTGGCGCAGTCCTTCGACGAGGTCGACGATGGGCTGGTACGCGAGCACCGCGCGGGCAAGAGTGATGTCGCCGCGGGATCGGGCGATATCGCCGACACGCGGCGGCGCGAAGATCGGCCGTACCTTGAGATCCATGATCGCCCTGAGGGTCGCCAGGAGTTCCAGCAGGCTGGTCTCGCAGCCGGTGCCGATGTTGAAGACGCCGCCGATCGCCGCCTGTGCGCCGCAGGCGAGCAGGTTCGCTTCGACGACGTTGGCGACGTAGACGAAATCGCGCGACTGGTGGCCGTCGCCGTAGATCACCGGCTGCTTACCGCCGAGCAGTGCCGTGATGAAGCGCGGGATGACGGCTGCGTAGCCGCCTTGCGGGTTCTGGTAAGGGCCGAACACATTGAAGTAGCGCAGGCACACCGTCGGCAAGCCATAGACATGCGTGAAAGCGCGGCACAACTGTTCGGCGCTCAGCTTGGCCGCCGCATAGGGCGAGAGCGGCCACGGCGTTAACTCCTCGTGGTGGGGGGAGGTGTGCTCACCATATACGGCGCACGAGGATGAGAAGACGACCTGGCGCACAGCAGCATCGCGAGCGGCCAGCAGCAGATTGTGAGTGCCGACGACGTTCACGTTGAGGTTGCGCTCCGGGTGGTCGATGGACTCCGGCACCGAAACCAGCGCGGCCAGGTGAAGAACATACTCGACGCCCGCCATGGCCCGGCGCACCGTCGCCATGTCGGTAATGTCGCCTCCGATCAGTTCGATCCGATCCGTCACGTCCGCGAGGTTGTCCCGCGTTCCGGTGGAGAAAACGTCCAGGACGCGCACGTGCGCCCCACCCGCGACGAGCCGGCGCACGATGTGCGACCCGATGAAGCCCGCGCCGCCCGTCACCAGGAAGACATGGCCCGCCGGGTTGAATGAAGGCGATCGACGATCGGGCATCGAAGCTGACATCAGGCTTCCGACGGCCATGAATCACGTTCCTTTGAACTTGAACACGGTGGCAAACGTTCGGAAAACAACGTATAGATCGAGCCACAGTGACCAGTGGCGCAGATAGTAGAAATCGTATTGCAGCTTGATCAACGCGTCTTCCACGGTATTTCCGTACGAATAATGAATCTGAGCCCAGCCGGTGAGTCCCGGTTTGACGAGCAGCCGTGTGCGATAAAACGGGATCGCCTGCTGTAATTCCTCGATAAATTCCGGACGCTCCGGGCGGGGACCGATCACGCTCATCTCTCCGCGCAGCACGTTAATGACCTGAGGCAGTTCATCCAGACGGGTCTTGCGCAGAATGTGTCCGACGCGGGTAATGCGCGGGTCGTCTTTCTCCGCCCAGCGCGCCTGTCCATCCTTCTCCGCATCTGAGCGCATGGTGCGAAATTTGATGATCGAGAACGGCATGCCGGCGCGCCCGCATCGCGTCTGGCGGTAGAAAATCGGCCCAGGCGAATTCAGGCGGATGGCAAGCGCCACCGGCAGCAAGACCGGAATGAAAACCAGAAGTCCGGCCAGCCCCAACACCACGTCGAGCAGGCGCCTCATGGCGCCAGGGATGGTGTCAAAGACAGGCATGCCGTGCACCGCGTCCAGCGCCCAACTGTTTTCGATGTGCTGCATGGGCGTTCTGCGGTACAGTTTTTCGTACAGGTCGGGCATCCGCAACACGCGGACTCCTTGCGCTTGACAGTCGATCAGCAATTGCACGAGGCCATCATCCAACTCGTGCGCAGTGGCCACCACGATCTGATGGATTCGACCCTGGCGTAACAAGTCAGATAAATCTGCGTAGCCCACCACCTGATACTGAGACGTATGTCGCTTGAGCGCGCTGACGATAAACTGCTCCGCCGCCTCTCCACCTATGACCAACACCCGGCGCCGGAAGGCCGGGGCACTGGCGAGGGTGGCATACGCCCAGCGCCAGAGGATGATTGCCGGCAGGAGGACCAGCAGGAAGTAGCCGAAAAAGAGGCGCGGCAAGATGCGCGGAGCGAGGAAGAAAGCGAACAAATACATGACGAGAATCAGGAGGCCGATGATGACTACGCGCACGATACTTGAGATTCTGTCGTCTGAAGAAGGGATGTCGTAGAGGTCGTTGAGCCAGGCGAGCGCCCACCAGCCGCACAGCATAATCGGATACCAGAACCAACTGGCCTCAATTTCCGTGTCATTGAAGGGCCGGCCGGCGGTTTGCTGCCAAAGCAGCCTCGCTGCCCACACCGACAACAAGACCAGCATCGCATCGACCAAGACGAGCAGCGTCCGACGATCGGCGAAGGAAAGATTGAAGCTGCGGTCGCCATGTACGCGGGTGATAACAGGGAAGACTTTCGGTGGACTAGCGGTTTGAACACTCACGAACGCACTCCTTATTCAACACTGAGTTGTGTATAGATTTCACCGCGAAGTATGCAGAACTCGGCTGGTCTTATCATTCCTGCAAGTCGCACCTACACATTACTCCGTTCATTGTACTGTGAGATTCGTGCCATATCTCTTAAGAATCGGTAGTAGTTATGTTAGAATTGGTTATGGTGGTATGCTGATTGGGTTCGTCCTTGCGGGCGGGCGCGGCGATGATGGGAATTGGGATGCGATGCAACGGGTGGACAACGGATAACCGAATAGTCGACCCACTAGCACACCCTATTCACCCCGTCCTTCATGCTCGCATGATCCTCTAACCGACCTCTAACAGCTTCACTACCACTCTCTTACAAAACAAACTTACTCTTGTCAAGAATTTCACGACGCAAGTAGTCGCGTCGCAGACAATAAGGAGTCTCATGTTCATGCGGACTATTAAGAAGCTGTTCACCTGCTCGATGATGCTGGTAGGGCTGCCGCTCATCTTCTCGTTAGTGGGAAGCTCGGCCATCTCAGCTCAGGATGATACGGCTTACGTCAGGCAGGTTCGCGTTCTTGATGATCTCGGCATCGCACACCCGGCTGGCCTGGCCTTCTCGCCTAAGGCCGAGGTCCTACTGGTGGTGGAGGCGCGCGGACCGGCGCAGCCTCCGGCGTCCGGTTTCGATATCCTCCGGGCGACCCTGGTCGAGGATCGGGTTGGCTCGGTGCGCATCGCGGCGTCTATGACCGACCCGATCAACATGGCCTTTGACAGCAAGGCCAGGCGCTTGCTGTTTTTGCAATCGGCGAAGGGGAACTTGTTTGAGGTCCGGCTGGGGCCGGATGGGAATCTGGATCCGACGACGCTGAGGCCCTACAACGCTCGACGGTTTGGCCTGCAGGAGCCTCAGGGCCTGGCGGTCGATCCGGCGAGCGGAGACCTCTTCATCCTGGATAGTGCGGGGCCGCGGCTGGTGCGCATCACACCCGACGCGGCGAGGGGCTTTGAGCGGGCGGTGGTCTCCCAGGTGGACCTGGGCCAGAGTGGCCTGGTGGGGCCGCGGGGTGTGGCCTTCGACCCGACGACGGGCCATCTGCATGTCATGAATCCTGCGCAGCCCGCGCTGTACGAGGTCACCGCGACGGGCCAGGTGGTCGCCGTGCGTGGCTTGACGGGAATCGCACTCGGCGAGTCACAGGGCATGGTTTTTGCGCCCAGCGGGGACTTGACCGACGATCCGGCGGAAACGAGCCTGTACATTGCCGACAGTGGGCAGACAGGGGCCGTCATCGAGATGTCATTCATCCAACCGGCAGCTCCTGCGGCGGCTGACTTCGCGTCCACGCTGGTGCAGACCATCGACACCTCGCAGTGGTCACCACCCAGTCCCGATCCGTCCGGCATTACGTATCTCGTCATTTCTAATACGCTGCTGGTTAGCGACGCCGAAGTCGAAGAAACTATCGATGGGATCACCCATTTTGCCGGGGCCAATCTCTTTGAAGCAACCCTGACAGGCACCCTGGTCTACACCGCGAACATTTCCAAGGTAGAGCCGACCGAGGTTCCCATGACGAATGAACCATCCGGGGTCACCTTTAACCCGGATAATGGGCACCTCTTCTTTTCCGATGATGATGCGGATGCGGTCTATGAGTTGGACCCGGGGACTGATGGGCGGTATGGCACCAGCGATGACGGCTTCACCTGGTTTGGTACCTCGGCTTTCGATAATAATGATCCGGAAGGAATTGCTCTTGGGCAGGGTAACCTCTTTGTGTCAGATGGGGTGAATAGGGAAGTCTACCAATACACTCCGGCGGGTAGCCTGGTAGGCCAGTTTGACGTCGCTGGCATCGGGCTTCAGGACCCTGAAGGTATCGACTATAACTCAGTCGACGGGACCCTATTGATAGTCGATCATGGCACAGATATGGTGGCCGAGACAACGATCAGTGGCACAGCCGTGCTGATGATTGACATATCTGCGGCGAACGCAGTCCACGTGAGCGGCGTGGCCTATGCTCCGGGAAGTGTAGACCCTGGTGTAATGAGCCTCTACATTGCGGATCGAAAGGTTAATAATGACGCCGATCCGAATGAAAATGACGGCAAAGTGTATGAAATGTCTGCAGCTCTGCCGCCTGTCGTGGTGTTCAGCCATGCGACCTACAATGTAGACGAAGGCCCGGGCACGGCCACTATCACCGTCGATCTCTTCAGGCGCTCGTCAAGCGACACGTTCAGCGTGGATTACACCACCAGCAACGGCACGGCGACAGCCGATGATGATTACACGGCCGCCAGCGGCACGCTGATCTTCGATCCGGGCGAGACCAGCAAGACCTTCAGCGTGCCGATCCTGGAAGACGCGCTGGACGAGGCGAACGAAACGGTCAACCTGACCTTGAGCAACCCGACGAATGGGGCCGAACTTGGCGCGACCGCCGTCGCCATATTGACGATTAACGATAACGATAACCCGCCGAGTGTGCAGTTCGACGGCAGCGCCTACAACGTCGATGAGGCCGCGGGCACGGCCACCATCACCGCCACTCTCAGCGCCGCGTCAGGGCTAACCGTCACGGTGGACTACGCCACCAGCGACGGTACCGCGACAGCCGGTAGCGATTACACGACCATCAGCGACACGCTGGCCTTCGATCCGGGTCAGACCAGCCAGACCTTCAGCGTGCCGATCACGGACGACACCCTTGACGAGACGAACGAAACGGTCAACCTGACCTTGAGCAACCCTGGCAACGCTGCGCTCGGCGTGCCCGCCGGCGCGACACTGACCATCGTGGACAACGATGCGCCGCCCACCGTGCAGCTCAGCAGTAGCGTCTACAGCGTGAACGAAGGCGGGAGCACGGCGACTATCACCGTCACCCTGAACGCCGCGTCAGGGCTAACCGTCACGGTGGACTACGCCACCAGCGACGATACGGCCACAGCGGGCAGTGACTACACGGCCAGCAGCGGCCCGCTGACGTTCAATCCGGGTCAGACCAGTAAGACCTTCAGTGTGCCGATCCTGGAAGACGCGCTGGACGAGGCGAACGAAACGGTCAACCTGACCTTGAGCAACCCCGGCAACGCCACGCTGGGTACTGCCAGCGCCACGCTGGTCATCGTGGACAACGACGCACTGCCGAGTGTGCAGTTCAGCGCTGCAAACTTCAGCGAGGCTGAAAGTGGGGGCACGGCGACCATCACCGTCTTCCTCAGCCCGGCTTCAGGGCGAACCGTCACGGTGGACTACGCCGCGAGCGACGGCACGGCGACAGCCGGTAGTGATTACACGGCTGTCGGCGACACGCTGACCTTCGATCCAGGTCAGACAATCAAGACCTTCAGCGTGCCGATCCTGGAAGACGCACTGGACGAGGCGAACGAAACGGTCAACCTGACCTTGAGCAACTTCAGCAATGCCGTGCCCGGCACGCCCGCCAGCGCCATGCTGACCATCGTGGACGACGACGCGCGGCCTACCGTGCAGTTTAGCAGCACCGCCTACAGCGTGAACGAAGGCGGGAGCACGGCGACTATCACGGTCACCCTGAGCGCCGCGTCAGGGCGAACCGTTTCGGTGGACTACGTCACCAGTAGCGGCACGGCGACAATCGGCAGTGATTACACGGCCACCAGCGGCCCGCTGACGTTCAATCCGGGTCAGACCAGCCAGACCTTCAGCGTGCCGATCACGGACGACACCCTTGACGAGACGAACGAAACAGTCAACCTGATCTTGAGCAACCCTGGCAACGCTACGCTCGGCGCGCCCGCCGAAGCAACGCTGACCATCGTGGACGACGATGCGCCGCCCACCGTGCAGCTCAGCAGTACCGCCTACAGCGTGAACGAAGGCGGGAGCACGGCGATTATCACCGTCACCCTGAACGCCGCGTCAGGGCTAACCGTCACGGTGGACTACGCCACGAGCGACGGCGCGGCAACGGCGGGCAGTGACTACACGCCCACGAGCGGCACGCTGACCTTCAATCCCGGTCAGACCAGTAAGACCTTCAGTGTGCCGATCACGGACGATACCTTTGACGAGCCGGACGAAACGGTCAACTTGACCTTGAGCAACCCTGGCAACGCTACGCTCGGCACGCCCGCGAGCGCGACGTTGACCATCGTGGACAACGACGGGCTCCCTAGCGTGCAGTTTAGCGACAGTGCCTATGGTGTGGCTGAAGCCGGCGGCGCGGCGACTATCACCGTCACCCTCAGCGCCGCGTCAGGGCAATCCGTGATGGTGGACTACGCCACGAACGACGGCACGGCGGCAACCGGCAGTGATTACACGGCCATCAGCGGCACGCTCACCTTCGATCCGGGTCAGACCAGTAAGACCTTCAGCGTGCCGATCACGGACGATACCCTTGACGAGCCGGACGAAACGGTCAACTTGACCTTAAGCAATCCTGGCAACGCTACGCTCGGCACGCTCGCCAGCGCCATACTGACAATTGTGGAGGACGACCCCGTGCGGATCTACTTGCCGCTGGTGAGCCGCTAGACCACAGTTATAGTGGCACGAGTCACGCCCACGCTGGCGCTCGACCGGTTGCCGGTCGAGCGCCAGCGTGTCTTCGGTAATCAGCGTGTGAAATGAGGGAATTCGTGCAGGGCTGATCAGGCCGTCCGGGGTGAAGCGCCGGCTTGCGCGACGAGACGGCGCACCTCTTCGACGGCTTCTTGCAGCGTGTACGTGCTGAACGGGGCAGCCTGGTCGATCAGTTCCATCATTTCCCACAGCGAAATCCCCGCGATCTCAGCCGCCCGCGACTTGCTGGCCTTGCCCTCACGGTAGAGACGAAGAGCTAGGTCGCGCTTACGGTGCGCAATACCGTCCAGCAGAATCTGCCGGGCTAAGTCCACGCGCGAAGCGCGCTCCTGCTCGGCGAGCGTATCCAGGTCCGAGACGACGTCGGGTGGAACACGGAGATTGATCTGAAGGGTCTTGGTTGCGCTCATGATGAACTCCTTGTCTGTGCAGAACGCAGTCGATGAATCTCGTTGGCGGCAGTTTGCAGCACGGTCAAGATGGCCTCATCGGTGTGCATCGCTCGCCCAATACGCGTCAGCAAGTCGTTGCACTCGGCGAAGCGCACCTGTCCACTGATATGGCCGTGCAACGGCAACACCTGAATCGTCACGTAATCAATATTGTGAGCGATAGCGACGTTCCTCGCGCGCTGTTCTTCCATGATGAGTGTCAGGCCGCGTTCTTTGGCGCATGCGAGTGTCAGGCAGTCTGTGTAGCTGAGTGCAGGCGCAGAACGACCCAGGGAGGTCGCCAGGCGTTTCTCTGCGCTCGTCGGCGAAATGACAACTAACTGCCCAGCCGTGATAGCGGCTTCGATCCGGCCGGCATCGGCGTAGCCTCTGGCCTTACCCTGATCGACAGTCTCGATCACCACACCTGGCACGAGCGCGACCGGGCCGAAGACGCGCTCTAGAAGCCAAAGGGCATTCTGGCGAGCCAGCACAATCAGACTGGAAGCGTCGGCTATCGCATTCACGAACTCCTCGTTTGCTACAAAGTGTAGCAGATGATCGCCCGGCTGTCAATGCTAAAGCATGGCCTCACGAACCACATTCGCAACCAAAAGCGCCATCACGGACTCAATCCGCACTCTACCACTGTCGCCGTCCCGAACAGCCTTCCGCCTTGGTGGCCACTTAAAGCACACCGGAACCCCGCCCGTCAAGCGCTGCCCCGGTCGCCCGCGCAAAGAACCCAGATTCCCTTGAAGTCCAACTCAACAATAGATGGTGATGTAGCCGCGAGTGCACAAATGGCTCTAAGCCATCCTATGCTCACTGTGCAGAATTCAGGCCGTATTTGAGGCCTGCTTGTAACCTTGCCCTGTCCATAATACAATCGGCACATCGACCCTCCCGTCCCGGAGCCATCGATGCGCCGATTTGTTTTGCTCGCCGCTTCTTTCATCGCACTAAACGCGCCGCAGCCCGCCCCTTACGCTTCACGCATCACGCCTCACGCCCAAACCAACCACCCAACTAGCCAGCAGCCATCCGATCTCGAACTTGCCCAAGCCTACGCCCCCCTCCTCTACTTCCACCCAAACGAAGGCTACCGCCCTCAACCGATCGAGGTGATGCTCGACCGTGCTCGGCTGCGGCAGACGATCGCCGGCGTCGAGGCGACGATCAAGGACACGATCACTGCCGGCGACCTGGCAGACGCCCCACCCGACTCCTACATTGATCTCTGGTACGGCCAGGACTACACGAGCGGCTACCTCAACTACACGGCGCATAGCTCGTACTACGAACTCAACGGACTGCGCGACAATTACCCAATAACCACTTACGCGCGTATTTACCGTGCACCCGACGGCCGCGTGGCGATTCAATTCTGGCTGTTCTACTACTACAACGACTGGTACAACAAGCACGAGGGCGACTGGGAGATGATCCAGGTCGATCTCGACGCGGCGGGCCAGCCGGCGCAGGCCGTGTACGCTCAGCATCACGGTGGCACCAAGCGGCCCTGGGACGCCGTCGATAAGGTCGACGGGACGCACCCTCGCGCGTACGTCGCGCAAGGCTCGCATGCGACTTACTTCGCGGGCGATACGATTTATCCGCAAGGCGCCGATATCGGCAACCGGCGCATCGAGGTCTACGATCGCACGGGCAGCGTTGGGCCTGTCAAGCCGGCAATTCAACTCATCGCCCAAGAGGAGACGCCCTGGCTGCGATTCGCCGGGAACTGGGGCGAGCGCGCGATCGGCGATCTCTCCGGCCCAACCGGGCCGCCAAGCAAAGGCACGCAATGGTCCGATCCGTTCGGCTGGGCCGAGAATCAGCCGTCGGATGCAGGAACCTGGTATCACCGCAACGCGCGCGCCGAGACGGACGAGTTGCCGGACGCCGCCGCGCTGACGCTATCGAACGCGCCGGACGTCCAGGTGATCGTCGAGTCTGAGCGCGGCCGGCAGACGATTGTCGTCATCGATCCGCCCGACGACGCGACGCGCTACGAGCTAGTGCTTCGAGCACAGAAGGCTCTCTCCTCTGACCTGGTCATCGAGTGGCCGGATATTGCCGGTGGGCGGGTCATCAGCCGCGAGTACGCTCTCAAAGCCCCTGCCGGGGCGCGGGTCACGACGAGCCTGTGCAACACGTGCGACTTCGTTCTTGACGTCGACACGAACGGCGACGGCGTGCCGGAGCAGGAGCTGCGACCAACGCAGACGACCATGACGCCGGTCGATTTCAATCCGCGCGAGTCGGTCTTGTTTTATCTACCCCCCGAGCAGATCGTCGCCGGCGTGCTGCTCGCGCTGCTGGGCGCCGTGCTGCCGACGGCCGTTTACGCGGGCGGCGTGGCGCGGCTGGATCGACACGAGAAGGAGCCGGCGCACCTGCTGCGCGCGGCGTTTCTGTGGGGCGCGCTGCCGGGCGCGATCGTCGCAGTCGTCGCACGTTTCTTCGTCGCCGGGCCGCTGGCGCCAGTCATCACCGAGTCGCTCAAATTCGCCGCCATCTGGTTCATCTTCACCCGCTACCGCCGCGAGTTTGACAACATTCTCGACGGCATCGTGTACGGCGCGCTCGCCGGCATCGGCTTCTCGATGACGATCAATCTCCTGACGTACGCCGCCGGCTTCCTGTTCGGCGGGTTCGAGTTCCTGGGCGCGTCGGTGCTGCTCGACGGCATCGCCTTCGGCCTGAGCGAGGCATACTACGGCGCTGCCATCGGCATCGGCTTCGGCGTGTCGCGCTGGGCGAAGGATCGGCGCCTGCGCGCAGCCGCACCGTTCATCGCGCTGGCCGCCGCGATCGGGCTGCACCTCTTCAACGACTACTGGCGCGATCTCGCGGTCGGCGGCCGAAGCGGACTGGTAATCATCCCGATCTTGGCGACGTGGGCCGGCATCGTCGCGGTCGTCGCGATCGCGATCCTGTCGGTGCGCCGCGACCAGCAAATCATCCGCCAGCACCTCCTGGCCGAAGTCGATTTGCGGGCGCTGACGCCGAACGAGCTTTTTTATCTGTCCACGCCGCGCAACCGATCCCGATACCTGCTCAACGCCGCGCGCCGGGGACCTGCGGAGCTGGCGCGCGCGATCCAGTCCCAAGAGCTGGGCACGCAGCTTGCCTACCGGCGGCGCGAGCTGGAGATGCTCGGGCGCGACGCGGCGAGCGACGCCGTCGCCGCCAGCCTGCGCCAGCGCGTTGCCAGGCTGAGACCCAGGCGGCTGCCGCGCGACAATAGATAGGGTTAGGCGTCGTGAACCGGCGCTGGGGTCACATGATTCGCACGGACGCAAATGGAACACGGACGAACGCGGATGCACACGGACATGAAATGGCTTCCGCTTCGCTCAGGACATGGCTCGGAGCGCTTCGCAGGGGTTGCCCCTACATTGGATTTCATGATCGACGTTCCCGCATACTTGAGACGAATCGGCTACGACGGCCCGCTCGCGCCGGCGAGCGATACGCTACGCGGGCTACATTTGGCGCACCTGCTCGCCGTCCCGTTCGAGAACTTCGACATCCATCTCGGCCGGCCGATCGTCCTCGACGAAGCCCGATTCTTCGACAAGATCGTCGGCGAGCGACGCGGCGGATTCTATTACGAGCTGAACGGCCTGTTCGCGGCGCTGCTGCACGCGCTCGGCTTCGACGTGACGCTGCATTCGGCGCGCGTCTACGACGGTGACGGCCGGTACGGCCAGGAGTTCGATCATCTCGTGCTGGTCGTGCGCCTGCAGGAGCACTGGCTGGCCGACGTCGGCTTCGGGGAATCGTTCCGGCTTCCGCTGAGGCTAGACGAACGAGGCGACCAGGTTCAGGATGGGCACATCTACCGCATCAGGGACGAGGGCTGCGGCTTGACGATGCTAGAGCACGGGGAGGACGGCGCAATCCTGGACGGATATGCGTTCACGCTTCAGCCACGCCGGCTGGAAGAGTTCGCCGGCATGTGCCGCTACCACCAGACCTCGCCCGAATCGAGCTTCACGCAGAAGCGCATCTGCTCGCGCGCGACGCCCGAGGGGCGTGTCTCGCTGAGCGACGACCGATTGATTATCACCGATTTGGGCGGTGCTCACGGCCCCTACGGGTGATCCATCCGCCGCCCCCTGGCCGCCGGATGGATCATCCGGCGGGAGCGGACCTTAATCGCAACTCGATCACGCCGCCTGCCCGGCCGGGCGGCGGCGGAACCACATGCGCCACTCGCGGTTCTCCCACACGACCAAGATCTGCGCTGCGTTGAAGATCGACGAGTACGTGCCGCTCAACAGGCCGACAAGCATGATGACGATGAAGTTACGGATCGTGATGCCGCCGAACAGCGCCAGCGCCAGCATCGTGAAGAGCATCGTCAACTGCGTGACCAACGAGCGTGCCACCGTCTGGATGATGCTCAGGTTGACGATCTGCTCGTAGCGCTGGCCCTGGCGGCGGATCAGGTTCTCGCGGATGCGATCGAACACCACGATCTTGTCCTGCACCGAGAAGCCCAGCATCGTGAGCAGCGCCGTGAGGAAGAGCGAATCGACCTGCCAGCCCAAGAACTGGCCGAACAGCGCCGCCATGCCGACGATCACCGCTACGTCGTGCAGCAGTCCCAAGATCGCCGCGACGCTATATCGGAACGCGTGCGGCACCCTGCGAAAGGCCCACCACAGGTAGCCCATGATGACGACAGTCGCAATGCCGATGGTCTGCACTGCGCCCTGGATGACCTCCGCGCCGATCGTCGCACTGACCGAGCTGAATTCTAGCTCGGTGAACGCGCCGTGCCGGTCGCCGATGACGGCCGTGATCTCGTTCTTGGTGGCATCGTCCATGGCCCGCGAGCGGATCTGGATGCCGTTATCTTCCAGCGTCTGCACCTGGCTGTCGTCGAAGTCGAACTCGGCGTATATCGCCTTGATGTCACCGGGCTGGGGAGGCGTATCCTCGAATCGAATCTTCAACAGCGAGCCGCCCGTGAAGTCGATCCCGAGCGGCAGTCCGCCGCCCAGCAGCCCGATCAGCAGTGCGATCAAGCCCGGCACGGTGACCAGCAGTGAGAACGCGAAGTACCAGTAGCGCTTACCGACGATGTTCCACATGGGTCTCCTGTGTTTTGGAGGTTGGAAGTTGGAGGTTGGAAATTGGAGGTCGTAGTGCCCGCCCACAAGGGGCTAAACTACGCCTATCCAAACAGTGTTGGGATCAGGCGCCGAAGAGGTGGGGGCGATCTTCGAGACCAACGTTATCGGTGATCAGGTGCAGCAGCGTGCGCGTCACTCGAATCGACGTGAACAGGCTGAGAAACACGCCGATGGCCAGCGTCAGCGCGAATCCCTTGACGATGCTCGCGCCGAATTGGCTGCCGAAAATAAAGAGAATCACGCAGGTGATCAGCGTCGAGATGTTCGAGTCGCGGATCGAGGTCCACGCCCGCTCGAAGCCGACGTCGATGGCGACGCTCAAGCGGCGGCCGCTGCGCAGCTCCTCCTTCATGCGCTCGAAGATCAGCGTGTTGCCATCCACGGCCACGCCCACCGACAGGATAAACCCGGCAATGCCGGGCAGCGTCAGCGTAACCGAGAAGAGTTTGAACAGCGCGAAGGTCACCAGGCCGTACAGCATCAGCGCCAAGACGGCGACCAGCCCGGCCAGGCGGTAGTAGAGCAGCATGAACACGGCGACCGCCGACAGGCCGATGGCGCCGGCGATGACGCTGGCGCGGATCGAGTCCTCGCCCAGCGTGGGGCCGACGGTGCTGCTGGACACGACTTGCATAGACACCGGCAGCGCGCCGTAGCGCAGCAGCGTGAGCAGCGACTGCGCCTCCTCCACGCCGCCGCCGCCGGTGATGATGCCGCTTCCCGGCAGCGCCGACTGAATCTGCGGGCACGACTGCACACGATTGTCGAGCACGATGCACAGATAGCCGCCCGGTCGACCGGCGGCCGGCGCGTAAGCCGCCGTGTACTCTTGAAGCAGCGATGTCTTCTCCGTCACGACTTCGAAGGCCACCGCCGGACGGCCGCTGTCGTCTTGGGTGATCAGCAGCGACTCGGGCCGCAGATCGGCCCCGGTGATCAACGTCAGGTAGATCGGGCCGAATTGAGCTTCCAGCGGATCGACCGTCGGCACAGCCGACGTGACGGGGGTCGTGCCCGTCATCACAGAAGTATCCGTGACGACGGGCGTCGGCGCGACGGCCGGCGTCGGGCTGAACAGGTTTGTCCCCGTCAGGCCTTCGGTCGCGGTCAGCACATTCGTCGGCGTGGGGCTGGTCGACGTGCGCAGAATCGCGCCGTCCTGGAAGAACTCAAAGCCGACTTCTACGAACTCCAGTTGCCCGGTCTGCTGGATGGTGCTCACGGCGCGCACCGGGTCTTTCTCGTTGGGTAATTCGACGAGAATCCGGTTCGGGCCGGCGCGCTGCACCACCGGTTCGGTCAGACCGAAGGCGTTGACGCGGTTCTCGATGATCTGCCGGGTGCGCTCCATCGCCGCGTCGTCCAGCGTCTGGCCCGGAGCGGGTCGCGCTTCCAGCAGCACCTGCGTGCCGCCGCTCAGGTCCAGCCCGAGCCGCACCGGGATGGAGGGCAGCAGCACCACGAAGACGGCAGCCACCGCCAGCAGGATTGTGATCGCCAGCCATGCAAGTGTGCGCGAAGGCATGCGAAGTGATGGCTCCAGACAAGAAAGTCGCCGGCCCCTGTTGGAGGCATCTCCAGATGTCGAATCCGCACGGTGGCCGCATTCGCATCCCCGGATGCCGATCAGACCGGCGCGTATGGTATCAAGGCAGACAGATTATAGTCGAAGTGTCACAGACGGTCAACGATTCGACACCAATCCCAGTCGCCCCAGCACCTCCAGTGAGGCTACCACGACGACGGTATCCCCGGCGCTCAGCGCCTCGTCCGACCGCGGGTGAAGATGCTTTTCGTCGGGGCGGCCATGCAGGACGATAGTCAGGTCGTGCTGGCGCTCCACTTGCTCGATCGTCTTCCCGGCCAGCGGAGAGCCTGGCGCCACCGCCACGCGCGCCACGTGCAGCAACTGGTCGTCCACGTAGAAGGAATACTCGACGTGCGCCCGCGCCGCCGCCGCCGCGAAGGCCGGGGCAGCCAGGCTGGCCGTGCTGAACACGGTGTGAATACCGAAGCCGCGCTCAACCCGGGCCGCCAGATCGGCGTCGAACATGCGCAGCACGACTTTGACGTCGGGCCGCTGCTCGCGCGCGTCCAGCGCGACGTCGAGGTTCGTGAGATCGTCTTGCGTGCAGCACACGATCGACGTGGCGCGCTCGATACCGGCCGACTTGAGGGCGTCGCCGTGGCGCGCGTCGGCGATGATCACGGGCACGCCTAGCTTGCGCACCAGCGAGACGAACGGCTTGCCCGGCTCGACCTCCACGGCGACCACATCCTGACCGAAATCGAGCAACTGCTGCACGATGCGGTAGCCGAGCTTGCCCAGGCCGACGACGATGACGTGATTCGAGAATGTCGAAGCCAATGCCGCCTCCCACGCGCTGCCGCGCGCCGACTTGTTGAAGAGCAGCACGCCCAGGTTCGCCACGCCGCTGCCCAGCAGCGCCAGGCCGATGACCGGCATGGCAAAGAAGAAGACCTCCAGGTACCACGGCTCGGGAAACTCGGCGCCGGCCTGGAGAAAGATCATCGACAGCATCAGGTAGATGGATTCGGGGATGGAGGGCGCGTCCACGGCGGGGTCTTGCGCACGCGCAGCCAGCGCGAGCACGCGATACAGCACCGCCGCGCCGACGAGAACGAGGAGGAAAACGAAAATCGGGCCGCGGAACTCGCGCAGCACCACCCACGTATCGCGCAAGCCGGCGCGGGCACGCCGCCGGGTGGAATGCGTGCGAAGCCGCGAGGCCATACTGTTCGCAGCGTCGCTCGATCAGCCGCCGACCGCCCCGACGATCAGGGCAAATCCGACGAGGCCCAGCGCGAGCATGCCGGCCACCAAGGCGACCGTCTGCCAGCCGCCGGGGATTGACGCGAGCGACAACTGCGGGCGCGACCGGGGTGTCCTGAGCGGGTGAGGCGGCCGGGGGAGCGGCTTCGTCAGGCGCGACCTGCGCGCCGGGGCCGCCTGGCCAGCCGCCAGCGTCGGGTCGGGCTGCATGGTCGTGCTGCGCTGCGACACGACGTTCGGCTGCGCCGGCGCGGCCGGGTTGGCCTGAACGGCCGCCGCCGCGCGCTGAGCGATATTGGCGGGCTGTGAAGCCGGGAGCTCCTCGGCCGGCGCGGGCCGGGCGGGCGCAGTCGGCGCCGCTTCCACCTCGCCAGCGGATGGCTTGGACGGGGGAAGCGGCTGCGTCGTGTCGCGCACAGGCGCGGCCGCCCCAGCCGATGCAGCAGCCGCAGCGGCCACGGCCGCTTTCTGCGCTTCGCGCAGCAATCGATCGTATTCCTCGAGCGCGATCAGCACCGCCACCGGCTTGTTCGGATCGCCGATGAGCACCGGCGCGTTGCTGCGCCGCATGTTGTCGATGACGAGCTGCGTCTCGGTCGCCAGTTCGTGAACGGAAACGACGATCTTCATAGGCACCTCACCATACGCCTGGTAGCCTGAAACGGCCGTCCGCAAGCGGGCGCGGACGGCAGGCACAGACACACTTTGGCTCACGGAGGATGGCATCCATTATATACGAGACGGGCCAGAGGGCAAATGGGCCTCACCCCCACCCCCTGCCCCTCCCCCTCTCCCCATGGGAGAGGGGGAGGGGTGAGGGGAGGGGGTGAGGTCACACGAACGCCTCGCGCCGAACAGTCACGGCATCCAGCCGTGTCAGGTTCACCGCTACCCCGAGGCCGGGGCCGGTCGGCACGCTGATCGTCGAATCCGGGTTGAGCGTGAAAGGCGGATCGACGATGTCTTCGTGAAAATAACGATCGCTCGCGCTGACGTCGCCCGGCAGCGTGAAGTTCGGCAGCGAGGCGAGTGCGACGTTGCCGGCGCGCCCGATGCCCGTTTCCAGCATTCCGCCGCACCACACCGGCACGCCGCGCGACTGGCACAGGTCGTGGATGCGCCGGCTCTCGGTGAACCCGCTCACACGCCCGGCCTTGATGTTGATCACTCTCGTCGCGCCAAGCTCGATCGCGAGGCGGGCGTGCCCCAGCGAGTGAATCGACTCGTCGAGGCAGATCGGCGTGCGCAGGCGTGGCTGGAGCTTGGAATGCTCGTAGAGGTCGTCCCAGCCCAGCGGCTGCTCGATCAGCAGCAGCTTGTGCTCGTCCATCGCCTCGAACAACGGCGCGTCGGCCAGCGTGTAGGCCGAGTTCGCGTCGACTTGCAGAAGGATGTCGGGATGCTTCGCCCGGATGCGCTTCACCGCCTCCAGGTCGTACCCCGGCTTGATCTTGATCTTGATGCGCCGGTAGCCCTGCGCCAGATACGCGTCGACCGTGTCGACGAGGGCCTCGTAAGAAGGCTGAATGCCGACGCTCACGCCCACCGACACGCGCTCGCGCGTCCCGCCCAGCGCGCGATGTAGAGGAATACCCTGGAGCTGCGCAGTCAGGTCCCACAACGCCGCTTCCAGCCCGGCTCGCGCCAGCGGATGGCCGCGCAACTGCTGCCCGGCGGCGACCATGTCCTCGCTCGACAGCGGCCTACCGAGCACCTGCGGCACGAGAAAGTCGCGCAGGATGTGCCACGCCGTGACGGTCGTCTCGTACGAGTAGAGGTGCCAGTCCAGGCGCGGCGCGCCACCTGCCCCCGTCGTGGAGCGGAGGGGGTCGGCAGAGAAGCCGCGCGAAGCGACGCATTCGCCCCAGCCCGTCAATCCGCCGCCGTGGACCGACACGATGATGCACTCGCGCTCATGCTCCGTGCCGAAGGAGGTCTGAAACGGCGCTTTGAGCTGCATGCGCACCAGACGGAGTTCAACACGTTCAATCTGCATGCTCGCTCGATTCGGTGCGCGTCAGCACGTAGAAGGCGCGCGGCGTGACGTCGCGCTCGTACAGCATGTCGGTTACGGTGAACCCCGCCGCGAAAGCCGGCTGGAAGATCGCGCGTGACTGCTCGCGCCAGGCCAGTGCCAGTTGCGTGTCGAGACGCTTCACGTCCTGGAACAGGGCGGGGAACTCGACCAGCGCGCGATCGTCGTGGAGCGGCTCGATCGCATCGGGCGGCGTCGGAAGGCCGCGCTCATCAAATGTCGCCTCATTCAGGATTCTCGTCCCGGCCCGCTGATAGAGAGCACGCGTCAGCGGCGGGCGCCGCCGCGACAGGCGCGTCTCGACGCGCTGGCTCGCAATCCACCAATCGACCTGGAAGCGATCGGTCGGCAGCCCCCGGTTCAGCTCGTCCCGCAACTCGCCGTACAGATTGGGGATGTACGTATCGCACACGGCGCCAAGCTTGGCGATGTTGAGGTTGGCGTTCCGGCTTTCGAGTGGATCGTACGTCCAGGTGATCAGGCGCAGCGCCTGGCTGCGCACGGCTTCGCGCTGGGCGAGCTTGAGCGCGTAACCCACCCCCTGGCTCTGCCACTCCGGCAGCACGCCGAGCTGGTGCGAGCAGTGCTTGAGCCTCACCTGCGCGGGCGCTTCCGGGGCATAGAGCCCTTCGCGCGTGCCGATGAAGCCGAAGACGCAGCCGACCATGTGCTCGCGCCCACCGCTCACGGCAAACGCGCCGAGCACGACGCCGCCGTTCTTGGCGAACGTCAGCAGCACGTGCGACGGCGTGACGTCGAGATCGTCGAGGCGCCACACGACGCGCTGCAGCTCCTCGGCCTGGCGGCATTCGTCAAACGTCTTGAGAGGCCGGATGGAGAATGCGTTCACTCGCGCGCCCTGAGATAGCGGACGAACATGCGCCGCCACGGCCGAGGCCGCTTGAGATAATCGAGCGAGTCCGACATGCGCGCCGCCTGGAAGCCGAAATGGAACGGGACGGCGTCCAGCGCCGTGGTGCGGTTAACAGTGAGCAGATCGACGGCCGAATTGCTGAACGGCGGGCGGCCGAGCAGGCGCGAAGACAACCTGACGAGGGAGTGGGCGACCCCTGGGTGCAGATGGTATCGGCGCCGCTTCACGCCAGTGGCGCTCATGATCTCGGTCACCACCTCGTCGAACGTCATGACCTGCGGCCCGCCGATGTCGACCGTCTGCCCGATCTTCTTGGCGTCGCTCAAGCAGGCGATCAGGCACGTCACGATGTCGTGCACGCACAGCGGCTGCAGGCGCGACTGCCCGTCGCCCGGGATGGGAAAGACGAACGGCAAGGCGTGCATGCCCATCGCCATGGGCATCGTCCATTTGTCATCCTCGCCATAAACCGCCGAGGCGCGCACGATGGTATAGTCCAACCCGCTCGTGCGGATCAGCTCCTCGGCCTGCCCTTTGCACTTGAGATACGGATAGGCCGAATGGGGGTCGGCGCCGATCGGGCTGACGAACACAACATGCTCGACGCCGACTTCGCGCGCGGCCTCGATCACATTCTGCGTCCCGCCGACGTTGACCGATTCGATGGTGCGTCCACTCGGGTACGACCGCGAGACGGCGGCCAGGTGCACGATCGACGTCACGCCGTGCATCGCCAGGCGCAGCGTGGGTACATCGTCGACGTCGCCCGACACGACGCGCACCGAGACACCCGGAGCGAACTGCCGCACGCGGCGCGCCGGCCGCACCAGGCACACGAGGTCTTCGCGCTCGGCCAAACGCGCGACAAGCTGCCGGCCAACCAGGCCGGTTGCACCCGTAATCAGGATCATGTTTGCGGCTCAGGGGATGAGTGCCTGCGATTATAGCACGCTTTTCAAGCGCGCTGTCACCATCCGAACGGCATCGGGATGCCGTTCTACGGTGTTCCCGAGAGGGGCGAGTTTGGAACGGTAAGGGGTCAAACCAGCCGCAGCTCGCCGATCACCGCCAGGCCCACCGCGACGAGGGCGAGACTTCCGGCATAAACCGCCAACTGCGCCTTTTGCCGCTCGCGGTCGGGGCGATCCTGAAAGCGGCGGCCAAGGTGAGCCACGAACACCGCCGGGAGCATGATGATGGGATGAATCCACCGCACCGAATCGGACTGTCCCAGCAGCATCAGCGCCAGGATCGCTCCGACGACGGTCTGCAAGTCGAGCGCGCCGGTATAGCCCCGGCTCAACACTTCGTCGACGCGCATGAACGTCGCGCTGCGTGTGCCCAGGCTGACGAGCGCCCGAAGTATGCCCAGCGCGCCCAGCGTCAAAATGAGCAACCGCAAATAGGTATGGGCAGTCAGGATAATATCCATCGACGGTTCCGCTCCGTGAGGCAGGGGGTCGGCTCGAAATATACTCGCATTTGAGAGATATGTAAACTACGTGCGACGCACGTGTGCACGCAAATGTTGTCAGTCGTTACAGTGCTCGCCAAACCGCGTCCTCGCGGTTGGCCGCCCGCGGGGACGCGGGCGGTGAGCCACCTGACATGTTTTGCGTGAACACCGACGCACCTTGGAAGTGCGTCGCACGTCGCGCCGTATCTTTTAGGTCGGGTCTGTGTTATATGCCCTGTATGCACGCAAATGTTGTCAGTCGTTACAGTGCTCGCCAAACCGCGTCCTCGCGGTTGGCCGCCCGCGGGGACGCGGGTGGTGAGTCACCTGACATGTTTTGCGTGCACACTATGCCCTCAGCCCTGAAGAATTCTGGGATTGGTGACGTTAGTTGCGACGGCATAAAGCTGGTCGTTTCATGAGCGGCGGGTCAGCAGGGAGATAAAAACTACCCATTGGCATGACGGCGGTGTCAATGGTCGGGGGGCAGGCGTCGGTTGTGCGTGGCGGGCTAGGCGCTGGAAGGGAGGCAGCGGTTAG